>Ga0265295_1000155_pt1 | contig 140960 bp, 129 predicted proteins | sample Munlansysbiofilm_FD_192503 | JGI IMG/M metagenome (GOLD analysis project Ga0265295, IMG submission 192503) | Leachate microbial communities from a municipal landfill in Southern Ontario, Canada - Methane capture system biofilm | ecosystem: Engineered > Solid waste > Landfill > Unclassified ... | reverse complement strand
CATCAAAATGTTGATTAAATAGGTGCTGAATGCTTGAGGATTCCTCTGGTATCCAGCAGTGCGTCAAACGCTCGGGGTGGTCAAAATTAAGTTGGCACAGGTGGTCATTTTTAGGTTGTCAAAACTAGGCATAAAATGGTACTCCAGCAAACAGCAGGCTAATATCTGGATGCACCATATCACCGGCATGTAAAATAGCATCAACATCGGCAAAATACTGTTCCATCAGACGGCTAATTAACTTTTTACCCTGTGCTAAAGAGTGAAAATGGGTATCAGAAATCACTCCAACTTTAAACTTTTTAGCTAACATCGTCGCTAGTTTCCAGATCTGCTCGCTCAAGCACCGACTTAGATAGAGGCTTGCGCACCTTAACTCCTAATTCTACAAAGTGATTAGCCTGACTGATAAGGTTTCCGCGTCCTTGAGTCAACTTAGCCATGGCCCCCTGATATGTATTGTCAACTGTAGCTAACTGTACCCCAAGTTTTTCCATATCATCAACAAAACCACGCAATTTATCGTACACGGCTCCAGCCCGCTCGGCTATCGCTTGGGTATTCTGGTTTTGCCGCTCATAGCGCCAGATATTTTCTATAGTACGTAGAGTTGCCAACAAAGTAGTCGGCGTTACCACTACTATTCTGCGCTCAAAAGCGTGGTTAAATAAATTATCGTCAGCTTGGAAGGCGGCCATAAATGAAGCTTCAATAGGCATAAACAACAGCACAAAATCCAGCGAACGCACCCCCTGCAAGCCGGTATAGTCCTTGGCGCTCAGCTCCGTTATATGCTGGCGCACCGCCGCCACATGGTCACTCAAAGCCTGAGCTTGAAGTTGGCTGTCCTCTTCATTACAGTAGCGTTCGTAAGCAACAAGGGATACTTTTGAATCGACAACTACATCTTTATTTTCGGGTAGATGAATTATGACATCCGGCTTTAACAGTTTTTTATCGGCATCACGAAACGCGCCCTGAGCTTCATACTCCACCCCAGCACGTAATCCCGACTGCTCCAAAACTCGTTCTAAAACCAGTTCGCCCCAGTTACCCTGTGCTTTTTTATCCCCTTTAAGGGCGCGGGTCAGGTTCATGGCTTCACGATTCATCTGCACATTAATCTGCCGCAAATTTTCCAACTCAACCTTCAAGGAACCACGTTCACGTACATCGTTCACATAAATATCATCAACCTTTTTTTTGAAATCTTGTAACTGATCACGAAACGGTTCCAGAACTTGATGTAAATGTTCACCATTTTTAGCACTAAAAATTCGCCCCTTCTCTTCAAAGATCTCCTGTGCCAGAGTCTTGAATTGATTGGATAATTCTACGCGGGACTGACTTAGCAGTTGTAATTTGTCTGCGGCTTGTTGCTGTTGCTCGGTCAATTTAGTGGTCAATTCGGCGACCTGAATCTGTTCCTCATTTAACTGAAAGCGCACTTTCGCCAATTCGTCTTCGCGTTGGCGCACAGTCTCCTGCACTTGTTGAAGATGAAGATTTTTCTCTTGCGCGCGTACTAACTCTAAATTTATCTGCTGGATTCTGTGTTGAGCTTCATCATGAGCAACTTTTTGCATTTGCACTTCATGCTCCAATACCGGCACGCGCACAGACTGCATCTGGGCAACCTGATAATCACCCTGTAACTGCTGCAACTGTTGGCGCAGCCCTGCTACCTGGCGCTGCAAAAACACTGCACATCCAAGAAAAAGAGCACATAAAAAAGCTAATAGATAGATAGCATTGTCCACCAATGCCACGTTAAACAGATCAATCAATTTTCAAGTTCTCATTCAACCGACGCCGAGAGATCTTAAAAGTTGCCTGCATCTGCATAACCTTCCGGCCGTCTGAGTCTAATAATTCAACGACAGCGTCCCACAATCTCTCCTGCACTTCAGTTACTGAGCTTCGAGCCGTTACTATACCCTGCAGGACTGGGTGCAAAAAATCGACCTCCATGTGAGTGGTACCAAAATGCGTACCCGCCGGCACAACACTTTTAATAGCCATCACTGCCGCAGTATCGGCCAAAGTCACTAGAGCACCACCGTGCAACATACTACCACCGTTAGCGGATGCGGCGAGAAAAGGCATAGTCAATTCGGCCTTCCCCTCATTGGCGCTAATTATTTCAATGCCCAACATTTTTTCAAATGGCGCACAATCTATCCATTTATGCAAAATAACCTGATGTGGCCCTAGTCTATTATCAGTATCCATGTTGTTCGACCTATTGATATTAAGAACGGTTATGTATGGTAAGGCCCTGCAAAAAATTACGGACTATTTGATCGCCACACGCCTTATAGTTTTTATGTCCCTGTTTACGAAATAGTGCACTCAATTCCGCTTTCGAGATCTTAAAATTGGCTTCGGAAAAAATATCTAGCATATCCTGTTCACACAGCTGCAGAGCTATGCGAATTTTTTTCAAAACCATATTATTGTTAAGTGTAACAATAGCTGTGACAGGTGTATCATCGCGCCGACCACGGGTATAAATAATTAATCCATCTAAAAATTTATCCAACACAGCCGCAGGCATTTCCTGATAGCCACGATCATTTTCATGCTTAAAATATCCTCCGAGTTGCTGTGCATCAACCTTAGTGTTTGTTAAGGCAAATATCTCGATAATGGTCGCATCACTCATATTAACGGCATAACGAAAACGACGAAAGATATCATTATAGTTCATAATTGTTTACCATTTGGAGGAAATTTTCGGAGTAGATTTATACGATTAACCAAAAAGACACAAAATACTTGATTCGTTCTGATTTATTAAGCTATAACTGTCAGCCTTGGCTCCGTAGCTCAGCTGGATAGAGCAATCGCCTCCTAAGCGATAGGCCGCGCGTTCAAATCGCGCCGGGGCCGCCAAAATAATCAAGCACTTAGTGATACTAACACTAAGTGCTTTTATTTTTTTACAGCTAAATTTTAAACAAATTTTGTCTCAATAGTGAATTAAACTGAACACTTTATCTTGCGGCAACCGTTTTCTACCCTCAAGAAAATCCAACTCAGCTAAAAAAGCACAGTCTACTAATTCAGCGCCGAGACTTTCCACCAGTTCGACAACCGCAGCGACAGTACCCCCAGTAGCCAGGAGATCATCTGCGATAAGCACCCGATCACCAGGCTGCAGAGCATCTGCATGAATCTCCAAAGTATCTGTTCCGTATTCGAGAGCATAGGTTTTTTTTATGGTTTTATTGGGTAACTTTCCTGGCTTACGCACTAAGGTTATACCGACACCAAGTTTATAGGCCAAAGCTGCACCAAGAATAAAACCACGCGCTTCCACACCTATAATTCTTTTAATTTTTTTATCCCAATAACGGTGAGAAAGCAAATCCACCATCCGCTGAAAGCTTTTTCCATCTTCAAGCAAGGTAGTGATATCTTTAAAAATTACCCCTTTTTTCGGGAAGTCTGGGATATCACGAATTATTCCTTTTAATTCTTCCACTTATGCACTCCTATTTCAATTATTCGGCACCACTGTGCTCGCGCATTATCCGCCGCAGGGTTTCAAGACTTTTTACTTCGATTTGGCGAATGCGCTCCCGCGTAACACCGTAGCGTTTACCAATTGTATCTAGGGTCTCTGGTTCATGGTCATTCAAGCCAAAACGAAGCATTAAAATCTCTCGTTCATTGACTTTTAACTCATTAAGCCATTTCGATACAAACAAAAACTGATCTTTGTTTTCCAGCATCTCTACTGGAGTTAGAGAGCTAGAATCTTCAATAGTATTTAACAGCGAATAATCGCTGTCTTCCCCCAGTGGACGTTCTATAGAGTATGTTTTTTTCACCAACTGCTGCAAGTGACGCACCTCTTCCACGTCACTGTTCATGATTTCGGCTATATCCTGCTCCGATGGTTCGTGATTGAGCTGTTTTAAGGCCTCTTTCGTTGCCTTTAACATACAATTTACCCGCTCAGCTATATGCACTGGCAAGCGAATTGTACGCCCCTGATTTACCAAAGCACGTTCAACAGATTGACGTATCCACCAAGTGGCATAAGTAGAGAAACGACAACCTTTACTCACTTGAAACTTCTCTACTGCTTTTATTAAGCCTATATTTCCCTCTTCAATTAGATCAAGAAAAGGTAATCCACGGTTCATATATCTTTTGGCGATTTTAACCACTAAGCGCAAATTTGCTTCTATCATTTTTGCGCGCGCTTCATTATCACCTTTGGCCATAAGTTCAGCCAAGCGAATTTCATCCTCAGCTGTCAGTAATGCGGTCTTTTGAATAGCATGAAAATAACACTCTATGGCATTATCGCAATCTACATCTCTGCTCTCCTTAACAGCCTCCTTCGACGTAACCTTACCGTGCATAGAACCTCCAGCTAGCAAGCAAACCATCAAAGCCACATCTTATTAAAGCGCTGTCATTACTTCAAGTAAAAAGCTGGATCAACAGCCTTTTTATGTTGCCATACTTCGAAATGGAGCAGACCTTTTTTAGAATGAGGAGAACTGCCAACTAGAGCTATCTTTTGCCCAGCGCTTACGTAGCTTCCCGAGCTGACCAGCAATTTACTATTGTAGCCATATACCGAGTACAGAGCGCTATCATGCTCAATAATTATCACATGGCCAAACCCGGCAATTCCACTGCCGCTGTAGATGACCTTTCCCGCAGCAGCGCATACTACAGCAGTGCCAATAGCAGCTGATATATCAATCCCCTTACTAGGCACAGTAGCCGCAATGTTAAATTTTTTAACTACTTTGCCCTGTACTGGCCAGATGAATTTATGCTGCAGACTTTTGGAGCTGGATGTTTGGCCATATTTAACCTGTGGAGATACTTTTTCAGCCTTTACCTTTGATGGTAACGAGGCCTTAACCGCAGGTGTTGTTTTTCGCACAGTGGTTGGTTTAACTTTGGCATGATTAGCGCTGGGAACAACGGCTACAGTGCGCGTATATCGAGCTCCAGGAATTAACAGAGACTGGCCGACTTTAATTTGAGTAGGATTTTTAAGGTTATTGCTCGCAGCTATTTTTGCTGCGGGTACATTATAGGTTTTAGCAATGCGGTACAGAGTCTGACCAGGCTGCACAATATGCCGCACACCTCTACCCGAACTATGCGAAACACAGCCGGTGGATGTAATTAACAGCAGAAATAGCGAAACTCCAATTGAGCGCATATCCACAGCATCCCGGTCAGGAAGGAAAAATCAAGTAAGCATATAACGTATTACGATAAAACCGCCAATTAATAACGCAGCAAACACTAGAGTAAGCCTATTGAAATGCTCATCTATGATTTGCCGTGCACGATCACCATAACGGTAAACCAAGGCTCCAATTAGATAAAAACGCAGGCCACGACTAACAGTTGAGGCAAAAATAAATACTGGAAAATTTAGATGAAATACCCCAGCACCAATAGTAATCACTTTATACGGAATAGGGGTAAAACCAGCAAGAAATACAAACCAGAAATTATATTTGCTAAAAATAAGTTGAATAGACTGAAAAATCTCTGGGGTAAAGCCAGGAACCCAAGTAAAAAACCACCCCGCCGCAATATCCCATAGACTATGCCCAATAGCATAACCTGCGACACCACCAAGAACCGAACCAAGAGTGCACAAAGCCGCGCTGCGAAATATTTTGCGCGGCATAGAGATGCCAATCGCAATCAACAGCACATCTGGAGGTATTGGAAAGAAAGATGACTCGGCAAAAGCCAACACAAATAGTGCAACTGCAGCATAAGGAGTATTAGCCCAGTGCAACACCCAATCGTACAGTTGGCGCAATATACGCATCAGCAGCACCACCTTAGCATAGTTACTCTTTCCAACCGTATTTACCAATCAAGGGGACAAAACGGCAACCCAAAACATCTTCTTCAGCAAAGGTCTGTTCTGAAGTACGAACTATGCGTTTCAAAACCTGCGTTGTTCCATCGCCAACAGGAATTACTAGACGACCACCTACAGCCAACTGATCTTTATATATTGATGGTACTGACGGTGCACCGGCGGTAACAATAATTGCATCGAATGGAGCCTGCTCACTCCACCCACAAGTGCCATCAGAGACTTGAATATGTACGTTGGAGTAGTTAAGACTATCGAGGACGCGGCGTGCCCGCCGCGCTAGACTAGCAATACGCTCCACAGAATAGACATGAGCTGCCAATTTTGAGAGTACCGCCGCCTGATAACCTGATCCTGTCCCGATCTCTAGCACACGGTCACCAGGCTGTAGTTGCAGCGCTGCTGTCATAGCAGCAACGATAAACGGCTGTGAAATTGTCTGTTTTTCACCAATTGGCAACGGATAATCGGAATAGGCTTGTGCTTGCAGTGCATCTTCTACAAAGAGATGACGGGGAACCTGCTCCATAACCTTTATGACCGCTTCATCTGTGATTCCACGCGCAATAAGATGCTTGGTAATCATGCGGCGGCGAGCTATTGAATAATCCATCTACGACCAATTCCCGACATATAACAGACGACAATATAAGTGATTCAATGACAACTAATACAGCAAACAGAGAAAACTTTAATCAAGCATTTTACGTAAAGCAACTAATTCATCCCGTAATTGCACCAACAGTTCACGATCAGTGACAACAAGGTCAGAGCTCTTTTTAGAGGCACTACGCAGTGCTTTACGCGCACCAGCTATAGTAAACCCATCATGGTACAGCAAATGCTTCAGACGTAAAACTAACTCGATATCTTTTTTTTGATATTGCCGCTGTTTACTACGGCCTTTTGATGGACTAAAACTACCGAATTCGGATTCCCAATAACGCAAAACGTGAGGTTTAACACCAGTAATAGATGCAACCTCACCAATTTTAAATAATAATTTATCGGGAATCTCAATATCCATGGAATGCTTTGAGAAACGAAGGGGAGAACTATTCCCCTTCGTTGATTGCGGCTTTCAAAACTTGACTTGGTTTAAAAGTTAAAATTTTTCTTGAACTTATCTCAATCTCTTCACCAGTCTGAGGATTGCGACCACGGCGTGTTGCCTTTTGTTTCACAACGAAATTACCGAAACCAGCAATTTTGATTTTGTCACCATTTTCAAGAGTCTCTTTTATCAACTCAAAAACAGATTCAACAATCTCGGCGGATTCCTTCTTAGAAAACCCTGTTTTGTAATAAACATTTTCCACAAGATCCGCTTTTGTCATATTTCCTCCAATAACTTAAGATCATTCATAGACCATTGATTTTTAACGGTTTATAACACAGCACATTTTCACTAGCAAGATCTATCTTAACTCTGCATCAAGATTCTTTTGTAATGACTTAACTATTTTTGCGTGCATTGCATTGATTTCGTCATCGGTAAGAGTTTTATCCAATGAACGATATCGCGCTCTGATTGCCATACTCTTCTTACCCTCAGGCACACCTTTTCCACTATAAAGATCGAAAAGGGTAATATCGTCAAGATTCTTCACCTTAACCTTGGCCACTACGTCAAACAACTGCTGCGCACTTACTTCAGCCGCAAATAAAAAAGCACTGTCGCGATAACAATCAGGGAAACGCGAAATAGGCTCAAATGCTTTATCGCTGCGTTTAGCAGTCTGCAAAGCAGCTACATCAATATCAACTACATAAACCGGTTGGTCAATAGCATAATTCTCCTGAACCTGGGGATGCAGTTCACCGAGCACCCCGATCAGCACTTTATCTTGAAACAGACAACAAGATTTACCAGGATGGAGATACGGCTGTTTAGCGTCGCACTCAACACGGAACTGGTCAAGGTTTAACTGTAGACACAGGGTTTCCACTATCCCTTTTAAATCATAAAAATCTACTTTTGCGTTCGATTGCGACCAGCCTTCACGCTCCCTACGACCAGTCATCGCCGCACACAAGCGCAGCGTCTCTTCTGGCTGCTCTGCTCCAGCAACTACATTAAATACCGGGCGTAATTCAAATAGTTGCAGATCAGTACTGTGGTACGACAGATTGCGCGCGACTGTTTCCAACATCCCAGGCAGTAAACTGGTGCGCATAACCGACTGCTCTTCAGTTAGTGGATTTAATATCTTGATATTTTCTCGGCGCCTGTCATCAGCGACCAAACCTATTTTATCCCAAGCACTCTTTGAGACGAAAGAGTAGTTGATGATTTCACTAAAACCTGAATTGACCAGCGTATCTCGCAATACCTTGGCAACTAGCTGCCCATCTTCGCGGAAACGACGCACCACTCTACTTACTGGCATGGTAACCGGAATATTATCGTAACCATTTAAACGCGCCACCTCTTCGATCAGGTCGATCTCTCGCTCTAAATCGTGGCGTGCCATAGGAATAGTTACCAGCAGAGCTGGTTCATCATCCACCACAGTCGACTGCGTAGGTAGGTCAATAGAGTTAAGCAACTTCTCAATCTGTGCCAAGGACAAATCTAGACCAAGCACAGCATTGTTACGGGAGGCAGTAATAGTTACTTGGCGCTGAACCAACTCTTGCGGATACACATCAATTATTCCAGCGGCAATAGTACCACCTGCCAGCTGCTGAATTAGCGAGATTGCCCGCTCTAATGCCAATGGAAGCATATTGACATCAGCACCACGTTCAAAGCGATGAGATGCCTCACTATGAATACCAAGACGCTTGCTGGTTCTGCGTATACAGGTGGGATCGAAATAGGCACTTTCTAGTAAGATATCAACCGTATCCTCTGAAACCTCGGAATTTTGCCCGCCCATGATACCAGCCAGAGCTACCGCACCTTCACCATCACAAATAACGACATCAGTATCCTGCAGTTGCCGTGATTGACTATCCAGTGTTGTAAAAGATTGCCCCTGCTGAGCACGCTTAACAACTATTTTTTTACCACGAAGGCTATTAAAATCAAAGGCATGGAGGGGATGTCCGAGTTCCATTAGCACATAATTAGTAACATCTACCACGTTATTAATGGAGCGCATGCCTACAGACTCAAGACGCTGCACCAACCAGTCAGGAGACGAAGCAATCTTCACTCCTGTGATCAGACGCGCCATATAGCGTGGGCACCCGTCAATATTCTCAATTGTAACTGAAGTCTGGCTATCAATAGTCTCACTGCCCTCAGAAATAGGAAAATTGCTTGGCAAGTTAATACTTTTGCCGACAATCGCCCCAATTTCGCGCGCGACTCCAACAACACTTAAACAGTCGGCGCGGTTAGGAGTAAGTCCTATTTCATAACGCACATCTTTTAAACCCAATGCATCAAACACTGGAGTGCCTAACGGCAAATCCGCCGGTAAAATCATTATGCCAGCAGACTCTTCAGCGAGGCCGAGCTCTTTTTCAGAGCACAGCATACCTCGCGACTCAGCACCGCGAATTTTAGATTTCTTTATCTTAAAGTCACCAGGCAACACCGAACCTACTTGAGCCAACGCAATAAGATCGCCGGTCTTATGGTTTGTCGCTCCGCAAACAACAGGAATAACTTCGCTACCAGTGTTAACTTGACACAGGGTCAAGCGATCAGCCTGCGGATGAGGTTCTACCGCTTCCAGTTTAGCTACGATAACCGAATCTAATCCAGCGCCCAGATATTCCATGAAATCGACTTCAAGGCCAGCCATAGTTAAGCGATGCGAAAGCTTATCTGCACTAAGATCGAAATCAACATATTCCTTTAACCAGTTATAAGTAACAATCATGAACTATTTCCTTTATTTTTCTCACTGCCATAATCACAGATCTGTAGAAAACAAACTTGTTTATCAGTTATTAAAACTGGCGCAAAAAACGGATGTCATTCTCGAAGAACAGGCGCAAGTCATTGACTCCATACTTTAACATCGCAATGCGTTCTAACCCCATACCAAAGGCAAAACCACTATAGCGTTTGGAATCATAGTGAACCGATTTGAACACCTCTGGATCTATCATGCCGCTACCCAAGATCTCCAACCAACCAGAGTTTTTACACACCCGACAACCTTTCCCACCACAAATAACACACTGAATATCGACTTCAGCACTAGGCTCGGTAAATGGAAAGAAAGATGGCCTAAAGCGCACGCCTACCTTTGTCCCAAAGCACTCGTGGATAAAGGTAGTCAAAATGCCCTTTAAATCTCCAAAGGTGATGTTTTCGTCAACCATAAAACCCTCTATCTGATGGAACATGGGGCTATGGGTAATATCTGAATCACGCCGGTAAACCGTACCAGGGGCGATAACGCGTAATGGTGGTGCATGTTTGAGCATCGAGCGTATCTGTACCGGTGAAGTATGGGTACGCAAGACCACTTCATCACTAATATAAAAGGTATCCTGCATATCACGAGCAGGGTGATCTTTCGGCAGGTTAAGAGCCTCGAAATTGTAAAAATCATGTTCAACTTCCGGCCCCTCTGCTACGCAAAACCCCAGGGCTGAAAAAATATCTATAAGCTCTTCAGTAACTAGAGTCACTGGATGCTTGGTTCCCATATTAAGGCGGCGACCAGGCAGGGTTACATCTATATTTTCATTAACCAACCGGTCATTCATTGCTCGTGATTTGAGTAACTGCAATTGCTGCTCAAATGTTTGAAAAACTTGATCTTTTACCCGATTAGCTACAGCGCCCAATACTGGGCGTTCCTCCGCTGACAAGCTACCCATCTCCTTCATGATGGAGGTAAGTTGTCCTTTTTTTCCCAGAAAGCTAACACGAATTTCCTGCAGTGTGGCTTCATCTGGCGCAGTAGACATTGCTGCGTTGGCTCGTTCCAACATCGATTCAAGTTTTTCTCTCATAAAAGCTACCCCTTACTCAACGCTTATTTTGCACACGCTATAAACAAATGATGGAAGCCACAGGGCTTCCATCACTAAAGATTCCAAATGAAAAAAGAGACAAGGATCTCCTCGTCTCTTTTTGTTGTCTTTACTGCAACTGAGCTTTAGCTTTTTCCACTACAGCACAGAAAGCGGATGGATCAGTTACTGCAATTTCTGCCAGCACCTTACGATCCAGAGCAATCTCTGCTTTTTTAAGACCATAGACTAAGCGACTGTAGCTCAAACCACTCAGACGAGACGCTGCATTAATACGCGCAATCCACAAAGCACGAAAATCACGTTTTTTAACACGACGATCACGATAGGCGTAATTTAGTGCCCGATCAACTGCTTCGGTAGCACTGCGAAAAAGTTTACTCCGCGCGCCACGATACCCTTTAGCGAGCTTTAAAACCTTATTACGTCTACGTCTCGCTTTAAAACCTCTTTTTACTCTCGGCATTTTGTACTCCTTACAATATTAAAATAAGCGCCATGTCAACACGACAAAGGCACTGCCGGATCTACAGGGGGAGACAATATTCCCCATAGTTCACGGACTTAAAGCCGAGTTACCTAACTCTAGATATACGGAATTAGGCAACTGATATTTTTATGATCAACACCAGCAACTACTGTTCCACGGCGTAAATCACGTTTGCGTTTAGTGCTTTTTTTGGTCAGGATATGGCTAGTAAACGCTTTATTGCGGCGAATTTTGCCGGTACCTGTTTTACGAAAGCGCTTCGCAGCACCACGGTTTGTTTTAATCTTGGGCATTCCCAATCTCCTTCATTCGTCTTTTTATATAACTTAACCCCACAGGGTTAACACTCTATTTTTTATTGGGAGCCATCACCATATGCATGAAACGTCCTTGCATACTTGGGAAAAACTCAACTACACCAATATCTGAAACCTCTTCAGCAACACGTTTCAATAATTCTCGGCCAAATTCTGGATGAGTGACCTCACGACCACGAAACATGACAGTAACTTTAACTTTATTACCGGCATCAAGAAAGCGACGCACATTTTTCACTTTAACATTGAAATCGTGAATTTCTGTTTTGGGCCGCAACTTTACTTCTTTTAGTTCGACTCGCGCAGTTTTCTTCTTCGCTTCAACGGCACGCTTCTGCTGCTGATATTTAAATTTACCGTAATCCATTATACGGCATACAGGGGGTTTGGCTGATGGTGATACCTCCACCAAATCCAGACCGCGTTCGACAGCAGCCGCTAAGGCATCCTGTACCAGCATGACTCCAAGCTGCTCACCAGCATCGTCAACAACCCGCACCTCTTTCGCACGGATATCACGATTAATATTTGTTTCTTGCTTAGCTATGGTGCCACCTCCTAGTTATATTTTTTACACTCATCCAAAACGAATTGGCTAAACTGATCAGTTGACATCGATGACAAGTTCTCACCACTACGATAGCGTGGTGTAAGTGTACCCTCATCCATCTCTTTGTCGCCAATAACTAACATATACGGAATCTTCTGCATCTGTGCTTCGCGAATTTTGAAGCCTAGCTTCTCATTGCGTAGATCCGATTGCACCCGCACACCAGCTTCCCGCAACTTAGCAGTTACCTGCTTAGCATAATCAAGCTGATTATCAGTAACATTGATAACAATAGCTTGTACAGGTGAGATCCATAGCGGAAATGAACCAGCATAGTGTTCGATCAATATACCGATAAATCTTTCAATCGAACCTAAAATAACCCTATGTACCATAACGGGTCGATGCTTTTCACCATCTGAACCTACATAATTAAGATCAAAACGCTCAGGCAGGGTAAAATCGCACTGAATAGTAGCACACTGCCAATACCTGTCAAGAGCGTCCTTGAGCTTAATGTCGATCTTTGGTCCATAAAAAGCACCATCGCCGGCATTTACATCATATGGCAGACCAGAATCTTTCAATGCAGATTCCAATGCGTTCGTTGCACGCTGCCAATCTCCATCACTGCCGATCGACTTTTCCGGTCGTGTGGACAACTCCATTTCGAATTCAAAACCGAAGATACCCATCACGTCTTGGACGAATTTTAAAACAGACTTGATCTCATCATCGAGTTGATCTGGCGCGCACAGGATATGAGCGTCATCTTGAGTGAAACCACGCACCCGAGTTAGCCCGTGCAGTACACCAGATTTCTCATGACGATGTACGGTACCTAGTTCAAAATAGCGTTGAGGAAGGTCGCGATACGAGCGCAATTTGCTCTTAAAAATTAACATGTGCGCCAGACAGTTCATCGGCTTAATGCCAAAGCTTTGCCCTTCCACCTCGGTGAAATACATATTTTCACGATAATTTTCGTAATGACCCGAAGTCTTCCACAAGTCAGTACGCAAAATTTGTGGGCCCTGAACAATATCGTATCCACGGCGCAGATGTTCACGACGCTCAAAATCTTCAAGCACGGTGCGCAACATAGCGCCCCGAGGATGCCAAATAACCAGCCCAGCACCGGCTTCTTCGCTAAAGGAGAACAGGTCTAATTCACGTCCTAGCTTGCGATGATCGCGTTTACGCGCCTCTTCGAGATGAGCAAGATGCGACTTGAGTTGTTTTTTATCAGGAAATGCAGTGGCATAAACCCGCTGCAACATCTGCCGTTTTTCATCACCGCGCCAATAAGCACCAGCAACACTGGTCAGCTTGAACGCCTTAATACGCCCAGTGGATGGCAAATGCGGCCCACGGCACAAGTCAACGAAATCACCTTCACGATACAATGAAACAGTAGCGACGTTTAAATCTTCGATAAGCTCGACCTTAAAATCTTCGCCCATACCTTTAAACAGTGCAATTGCTTCTGCACTACTAACTACACTGCGTTCCAGTGGAAGATCGGCCTTAACTATCTCCTGCATACGTTTTTCAATTGCAGCGAAATCATCAGGAGTAAAAACATGGTTTTCACAGTAAAAATCGTAATAGAACCCATTTTGGACCGCTGGTCCAATAGTAACCTGCACATCATCACCGTAAATATCCTTAACGGCGTGCGCCATCACGTGAGCTACGGTATGGCGATAAACAGACAAACCTTCAGCAGTATCCAAGGTAATAAGCTCTAAGCTTGCATCATCAGTTAATGCAGTAGAGACATCACACAACGTGCCGTCTACACGGGCAGCAACGGTTTGACGCGCCAAGCCCGCACCTATTGATTGTGCAATTTCTAAACAGCTGGTACCGACTGCACACTCACGGTGTGAGCCATCTGGCAATTTTATTTTAATTTGCTCCATAGCATAATCTCCTACTCGAGCACAAATAGTGCGCGCATACGCAAAAAGGCACCCTGGGGATGCCTTTTGTTCTTCATATGTAGCAGGTAAATGGTAGGCACGGGCGGTATCGAACCGCCGACCCCCACCGTGTCAGGGTGGTGCTCTCCCACTGAGCTACGTGCCTATCTTGCTACAACGGGAGCAAAACTTACAAAAAAGACCCAACAAAGTCAAGACCTTTTATTTTGTTATTGCTATAACTTAACAAAATAAATGCAAAGACCCTCGCTCTACTGTACCTACACTAGCATTTCGATATATTTTCACAATTTTTGCTTGCCAACCCCAGATATACAGAGTTAGTTTTACCTCTTACTTAATGAATTGATATTCGCGGTTAAATTTACAGCCGAGTACGATTTGCAATTATCTGCGTTTTAAACGCATAAAAGCCCAGTAAAACACAAACATTTACGAGGTTTACCTTGAGCACTATTATTGATCTGCTACAAACTAGCTGCCAAAGAAATCCTAACAAGACAGCTCTGAGGGAGAAAGTAAAAAAATGCTGGAGCTGTCTTAGCTATGCCGATATTTGGCGCGATTCTGATATGGCAGCCACAGGGCTCCAGCAACTTGGGGTTAAGGATCAAGATCACGTAGCCCTACTATCTCCATCATCAAATCGTTGGATAATATCCTACTTAGGTATACTGAAAATTGGCGCTGTAGCCGTAGCTGTGGACAAAGAGTTAAAACAGAATGAGTTACGTCACATTTTAAGTGATAGCGAAGTTGTTACAATTTTCACCACCCAATACTATGTTGAAACGATCATAGAGCTTAAGCAAAACCTGCCTAAGCTTAACCATATTATTGTTATGGATAGCACCACGGATCAATTTTCCAAGGATGCTGCCATCTTTGCCACTATTGGTGACCTAATCAGCGAATGGCATCAACTAGTAAAAGAGTTAAAGATCCCGCGTGAAAGAGCTGAGCGGCTAGAATCGATAGCCAACCGTGCGCATACCATGTTAACTACGCCCAGCACTGATGCAACATCTCCACATATAGATAGCGTGGATAAATTTTCGCCAACAGCTAACTTGCTCAAGGAGGCACGCAAAAAAGGTGTTCTGCTACCATACGACACCTTCACCGGTAATTGTGTCCCGACACCAGTTCAGATAACTCCAGACCACAAAGCAGTAATTCTATATACATCAGGCACCACAGGTCGTCCAAAGGGGGCGATATTGAGCCATGGAAATATTACCGCTAACATCAAAGATCTAATCCCACACTTTCATCTAAATAACAACATTCACACCCTGTCATTTTTACCGATTAATCATATTTTTGAACAGGTTTGCGGTGTACTCTTGCCATTGACTTTGGGTGGCACTATATCCTTTGCCGAATCATTAAAAAAACTGGGTGAAAACCTTGCAGAAGTAAAACCAACATTCCTTCTTGCGGTGCCTGCAGTTTACCGAATTTTTCTCGATCGTATAATGCGGAATATAAACAGTAAAAAGCTGTCTAAAACGCTCTACACACTACCAGGCACACGTAAATTGATTGAGAAAAAGGTGCGCGAAACACTCGGTGCTGGCACCGTATTCGTCAGTGGTGGAGCAGCTCTTGATCCTACTATTTCTGCCAAATTTAAAGAGTTCGGCATCTTAATCTACCAAGGCTACGGCATTACAGAAACATCACCAGTCATTACCGCCGAACAACCTGGGTCAATGTTGGTAGGTAGCGTCGGCAAACCTTTGCCCTCGGTACAAATAAAAATAAATGATCCCAACGAAGATGGTGTCGGCGAGATAAGCTGCAAAGGGCCAAATGTCATGTTGGGCTACTACAAGAACGAGAGCGCCACCTCTGCGGTACTCTCTGACGGCTGGTACTATACCGGAGATATGGGCAGAATAGACAGTAATGGCTTTTTGCATATCTGCGGACGCGTCAAAAATCTCATAGTTACTCCCAATGGTAAAAATGTGTATCCTGAAGAGATTGAGATTGAGTTGCTCAACAGCCCATTTATCCATGAAGTAATGGTTTATGGCCACAAAGTTGGCCCTGCAGCGGAAGAAGTACATGCACAGATCTATCCTGATCAAGAGATGATCGATAGTTACGCACAAGAACAAGGCACCTATCCATTAGATATACAGCAGGTTGAAAAACTTATTCGGTCAGAAATACTCCAAATAAGCAAACAGTTAGCTGACTATAAACGGGTTAAAAAGTTCACCCTGCGTGAAGATGAATTCCCTAAAACTACTACACGCAAAATTAAACGCTTTGCCGTAGAGGCCGATATCAGTGCTAGCGAGTAATAATCTACTCAATTTAAAACTCTACTGACCGCCGATAGACACAAAAAACCACCATAAAAATTTATGGTGGTTTTTTATTAATCTAGCCAACAATGCACAAAAGAGTTATTTAACCGCAACCAAGGAGAGAAGAGTTATCCTTAGCATACTTCGTAAAATACTTGAGTAAGTCCTCTTTTTGCTGTTCTGTAAGCTCCTGCCACAACGCTTCATGACTACCCTTTTGCGGAGCATTGACAAATTTAGTCCACGCCGCCTTAGTTTTAGAATTCAAGCGCAGTCTTTTTGCTTCCCCACCACGTTTATGACAGTTCATACAATCTTTTTTGTATATGGACTTACCATGTCTCCAATTGGCAGCAGCAAAAACTGTACTGGTGCAGGTAACTAAGAAAACCATAGCAATCAACAGTGATAAACCTTTTCTCATATGCTATTACTCCTTGGGCTAGGGTTATTTGACTCTTAATCAGCTAGACGGAAGGCATCTATCGAAGACAACAACTCTCCTGATTGAGCACTTAAACCAGTGGTGATTGCTGCCGAGTCCTTTACTTGTTGCAATGTTAATGATGAAATTTCAGATACCTGTTTCATTACTGCTTCAACATTTCTTGTCATAGCAAACTGATCTTTGGAAAGAGCGGTAATTTCGTCAACCACGGTTCTGGACTGGCTAATCGCCTCCTGAATCGCGCTAAAGGATTCGCCAGTATCTTGGGCCAGTTTAGATTGCGTTTCTACCGTTTTTGTCTCCTCCTCTAACGAGAGCGTAACTTCGTTTGCCTCAGACTGAATTGACTTAATTACTCCGCCGATCTGCTTAGTTGCCTCAGCCGACTTATCTGCCAAACGTTTAATCTCATCAGAAATAACAAGGAAGCCGCGCCCCTGTTCGCCTGCACGAGATGCCTCGATAGAGGCATTCATCGCCAGAATTGTCGTTCTAGTAGCAATTTCAGAGATTAACTGTGAGATAGTGCCAATTTCCAGTAACCGTTCAGACAGTGACTTCATTTTCTTATTGATAACCTGAACGGTGACACGAATCAGCTGCATACCTTCAATATTATCATTTACCAAGTTACTCCCCTGAGCAGTAACTCTATCCACCTGGTTGGCAACCTGCTGCGCTAAAGCGGCCTTTTCGGTGATATCACGAGCAGCTATTTCTGATTGATTTACAATCTCTGTAGCCTTAACAACCTGGCTGGACTGCGTCTCGGCACCCATCTCCATATCCTGGAAAATACGGATCAAGTTGCGCGATTGTTCACCTACATCGTTAGCGTTAAGCTTTGTATCCTTGAGCAGTTCAGATAAACTTTCCACCATCAGGTTATAAGCATCGGCAATAGATCCAAAAGCATCCGCAGTAACTGGTGCCTTCATAGTTAAATCACCATCGGCTGCCTCACTAACAACCTCTAAAAAGCCGATTAAGTTTTCCTGAGTGGTTTCTCGCTCGGTATCAGCTATAATTGCGTCCTTATATTTCTCAATTAAGCTGTTGTAAAGCAATGCCGTTGTAGCAATTTCATCTTTAGCATTCAATTTGACCGCGGACAGATCACCCTGTAACGCGCGCTCTATCGACATACGCAACTGTTGCAAGGAATCATCCAGTTTTTTATTCCAGTGAAATCCGAGGTACACAAATAACAGCAACAGCAGCAACAGAGCAGCCGCACCACCATAGTATATTTGATCTTGTGTTGCCTTCTGCTGCTGCAGGCCAATAACCTTTACAAACAATTTTTCCAGTTGCCCCAATGCACTATTAAACTCTCTTACATCCTGATTCAACTTTGCATAATGTTCTAATTGTGAATTTACACTGGCACCACTTAACAAACTATCCGAGACCTCATCGACACTAACAGAAATATCAGAATATATTTCGTATATAGAGTTCGCCACTTTTTGTATTTCATAACGGCCAGTTGCGGTTGCCGCAATCAGCTTATCCACGTTTACCATCATAGTATCCATGTGATCACTAAGACGGTCTACACTCTCATCAATGGCGCTCTTGTCTTTGGACAATGCGGCAACTGTCAATTTCCCTTCCAGGGCTTGCAGATCTGAACCATTACGAGACAATTGCTCAGTAAGGGTTAAATTTGCAACAGTTACCTCTGTTTGCTGCTGTGCCAGCTGGGTTAAGTAAATATATGTCGCCACACTTGTTCCCAGAACCAACACCACCATAAAGCTCAACGAAATAATACTTCGTCCAGCGATTTGCTTTATTGAGAGTGTATTTAATGCTTTTTCTGCCATAATTTAATGATCTCCCATATAGTCAACAAAATAAGCTGATTTTATATGCTGAACAATGTGTGCTCGCGAATCAAATCAAGCAACGCATCCTCATCAAAAGGTTTAACTAAATAGTTCACGGCACCTAGGTTAAATGCTTTCTCTTGGTGTTGTGACCCCGAGCGCGAGGTAATGACTGCTACCGGAATATTGCGCAGCTTAACTCTTCTTTTTATTTCTGCCAGTAGCTCATAACCATGCATTACCGGCATTTCTAAGTCAGTCAAAATCAAGTCTACCGACTCTTCATCCAGCACAGCTAATGCCTCAGCACCATTGGTAGCGGTTAAATAGTCGATACCATTGGCCTCTAAAATCATTGAAGCATATTTGCGCACGCTAAGTGAATCATCTACAACCAATACACGTGGTGCACGCTGTTTGTGCGGTAACAGGGTATCAGCATTAATGGTGCTCGGCTCAGCCACGCCTGCATCGAGCTTATCCACTACCTGCAACAAACGTGTTGGATTCACCACCAAACGCACGGCCCCACCACCAGAAACACTAGTACCGGAGAAACACGGCATATCGGCCAGCAATTTACCAAAGGGGCGAATAACGATATCCTCTTGACTTACTATCTCCTCAACTAGCATCCCTAGACGCGCACCTAATGAGCGGACAAAAACAACACACTGGCGCGTAGTATCAATGGCGGACAAATTAAACTTATTGTTCAAATCCACAATGCGATAATTTTCACCGTGATGCATTACCTGATCATCGACAATTTGCAAAGAACCAATCTCTTGAATCTCCTCAATCAAACTAGAGGGCAACACAAAGAGTTGTTTTCCAAGACGAAATTGTATGACGTTGATAATTATTAAGGAGAGAGGAATATTTAAGATAAATTCGGTACCTTTACCAACCTCGGTTTTAACCTCGATCGTGCCATTCAGGTCGGACAAGCGATCCAAAACAACATCCATGCCTACACCACGCCCAGAGGTATCGTCTGCTTGCTCTTTTGTACTGAAACCAGCGCGGAAAATCATATCTATATAGTCTTGCTGTTCTAGATGATCTTTTTCATCTATCCAACCCAAGGCAATAGCTTTTTCCCGAATAGCCTTAAACTGTAGCCCACCACCATCGTCGGATATGGTAATAGTGGCGTAATTACCTCTTCTGACCGTGTTTATCTTAATTACACCGGTTTCTGGTTTATTGGCTGCTACACGCTGCTCTGGCTCCTCAATACCGTGAGCAACCGCATTGCGCAACACGTGCAATAGTGGATCAAACAGACCATCGATAATTGTGCGTCCAAGGCGAGTCTCGCCGCCTGAGAGACGCAACTCTACGGGTTTGTTAGCACTAAGCGATAAATTCCGAATGGTACGTTTAAAACGCTGATATAGTTCATCAACTGGTAAAGTTCTGATCTCAGAAATACGCTCTTTCATCTCTGAGGTCATGCGATCTATTGCGTCAACATCAACGCTAACTTGACCAAAGAATTGACGAATCGAACCTACGGCTTCGTTGATGTCATTGCTTATCTCGTGCAACTTGCGCGAGAACAGATTCAGTTCATCATAACGGTCAAACTCGAGTTCTTCGAAATCAGCAATTATCGATTCACTATCTTCTGCCCCTTTTTCCTCAGGATTAGTATATTCATAACTCTCCGCAAAATTAGCCACTTCCCCCAATAAGCGCTCCCGAGCAAAATCTATTTCATCCTTCATGGTTTCAAATGAACGCAATTGATCAAGCAGGTGAGTCTTGGTTATAGTCATCTCACCTAACAGATTCATCATTTGATCAATCTTATCGACACCAACTTTGACACTATTGCTAAATTGACGCGCACTTTCAGTGCGTGGCGCTGCCTCCTGCTGCAATTCACCAGACTGTGCAGCCTGCAGCATCTGACAGGCTTGTAAACCAAACAAAACTGAAGTCTGTTCGTAGTCTGGCAGATGAGTCATCTGCAACAGATTCCGCATGGTATCTAGAGAAGCTAACATAGCGTCGAGCAGTGGAGCCGTCAGCACAACGGTGCCTGACTTATAACTCTCAAGCAGGTTTTCTAGTTCGTGTGATATTTGGCTAATGGTATTAAATTTGAGAAGAGCTGCGGCTCCTTTTAGGGTATGGGCAGAACGGAAAAGCTTATCAATCAGTTCTGTTTTAGCGCCAGTACTTGAGCTATCTTCTAACTGAAGAAGACCGCCCTCTAAAATAGTCAGATGCTCTTCGGCCTCTTCAAAAAATATATCCCGTGCTGTCTGAGAACTTACCATCACTAAGCCTTCACGCTGTTTTGCTCAAGAAACTTATTTACATCAATTTTATGTCCGGCTGTTTTCAAGCTAAGATTTGGCAACTGATCACTAATAAATGCCATTAGATCAGTATCAGTGCGCGCCACAACTAAAAAATAGCTGTTGGGAAATTGGAGGTTGCGTTTTTCCAACTCGGCCATATTAATAACGGGAATAACGTTGCCGCGTAAATTGATCAACCCAGAAATATAAGCTGGCCCGTAAGGCAAGAAAGTTATCGGTTCTCTTTCGGCAATTTCCACTACGTTTTCTATTGGGATATAATATTGTCTACCGCCATAAAAAAAGCGGCAACAAACCGGCTTCACAGATTCATCAGTGCTGGTAGAAGCTTGGTGGAGCTTCATCATAAACGGCAGAGCAAAATCGTTAATAAGATCGGACGTAATAGCTAGGTGGCTTGCGTCTTCATCTACTAAAACCTCTTGTTCTGGCTCTTCGTCAAACTCAGGCTCTAACTCAGCATTGCGTGCATATTGCAGCAAGTCTGATAATTTAGAATATTTACCCCGCACAACATCTATATCATCAGCGGTAATGGTACTCCCGGATTTTAAATTATCTAAATACTCCTCCAACCCCTTTGCAATACGGCTAGAGTGCATTCTCTTGACCAAGCCGGCAGTACCCTTAATGGTGTGCGCTGCACGTCTGGCGTCTTCTAGAATATCCGCTGAAACCAATTGAGTGTTCTCTTCCCACACCTGCACTAACTTATTTATCAGGGACAAACCTTCAGCAGCTTCTTCTATAAATATAGGCAGTAAACTTTCCTGTAATCCCGCCATTCAAACCATCCTTACCAATGGTTGCAACAAATAAAATCTATGCAATTGTTGCTAACCCAGATTGATATAGCACCTGACAGGCTTTACGCACTACAGCCTCGTCTAACGCACTTTCTGCACAAACAACTCCCAGGGTGCGAGCGCCATCTAGTTGCAACATCAAAGACTGTTCATCTTCATGCAGAAGACCATCCTGTGCAGCTACCGCACATTGAGGCATGCGGGTAACAATCAAATTATCATCATCAAAAGGGGCAGATAACTCGAGAGAACGCACACCTTCGAGCAATACTTCAAACATGGGGATTCTAAACTTAATATCCTCTAGATTAAACGGCAGCTCATCTTTCTCTAAGAAAAAGTTCCCCTGCTTAGTATGTAACCCTGTGTTCAAAGCGTCCTGAGCATGTCTCTGTAAATAGTACATGAGATCACTATCGGATATTACCCCCTGTTCTACCAATGCGCGCCCAACAGGTATGTTCGTATTCCGCGCTTCCTCAACAATTTTTGTCAAAGATTTTGTATCGCATTTGAAACGATTATCGCTACAGATCAAATCTGTCAAAAATTTATGTTTGCCTTTCTGGCTAGCCGTAGCAAAAACAAATCGACCATCTTGAATAAAAATTTCTGCAAAAGTATCATCAGAAAAAATTGACAGCCGACCGTTCTGCCGAGTAACAGCGCAAAAGCACAACACCTCGGGTAACGACATGCGAGTAAGATCGCCAGTCATAATCAATGTCTGATGTTTGATAAGTCCTGTTTCGCGCAGGGTGTCTGCCATGACATTTTTCATCAAAACAGGGAAGTCTTTTTGAAAATAGTTGCGTACAACCTTATCAAATCTATCGTTGATAGAATCGAGTAACTGATCCATATCAGTAAGAACACCAGTCGTTTTTGTGCTCGTCTCAGGTGCACTTGTCGCCGACTGTGCCCCAGAATCTTTCTCAGAATTATCACCAATCGGCAAGCTGAGCACTTCACCAATCTTAGCTATCAAATCATCAGGCTCGAATGGTTTGGTGAAATAATGGACAATACCAAAACTCTCCTCAAATGCTTGGCCGACAACCTCACTTTTTGATGAGATCAGGATAATAGGAATATTCTCCAAAGCAGCATCTTCGCGCAGTGCTTTGCAGAACATGTGGCCATTCATGCGTGGCATCACAAAATCGACTAATACTACATCGGGAACATGCTCTTTAGCTAATTCAAGACCACGCTCTCCATCTTCAGCACTAATAACTTCATAATTATTTTGCGATAGTACCAACTCTACTAAACGACGCACGGTCGGAGAATCGTCAACTACTAAAACTTTTCTTTTATCTGTCGTCATGTTTTCACACTCCAGAATTTATTATTTTTACTGGCGCAATATATCCATAGCTTTAGCCAACGAAACTTTCATCCGGTCAAAAGCATCAGCTAACAGTTTGATTTCATCATTAGTTTTAACATTAAATTCTACGTCCAACTTACCGCGACTTATCTCTTCAGATACTTCAACGATATGCTCTATAGGTCGTACAACACTACTCACGATAAAACGGTCTACCGCAAATAAGACGAGAAGGAAAAACACACTAAAGGCTGCGGAAAAATAGCCAATGCGCTTATACGCTTCCTGCTGAATAACCTCCGTAGGCACATAAATGAAGCGCGCACCAACAACATCACCTTCAAGATAACCGTAACCGGCCCGCGTACCGTATTTTTCCACTTGGCTAGGGTGAGCTACGTCAGGAGTATCATGGCAACTGATACAATCGGAACCAGCAACCAGCGGTTTTGCTACTGCATAAAACTTAACCCCATCGCGAACAGCAAAGCCCTTCCACTCGTCGTACTCGCCATCCTCGAAGGCCGTAATAATATTATCTTCAAATTCATCGGAGAGGTTATCCATGTTGAGTGGATTAGGCGAGGCATAACGAAAGATGTATTCGGGGTATTCTTCTTGAATATAGCGTGCAACTTCTGTCAGCATGAGCACGCCTACCCCGCCTTCGGGAAAATACGCGTCTTCGGGCAAAAGATCTTCGGCCTTAGGACGAATCACATTATGTAAATACCGTGCAGAGTTTGACATTACAGTAGCAAACAAATCGGTCTTTTGTTTCGCTTCCCGTACAACGTCTTGCTCCAAAAAATAACTACCTCCGGCAACAACTAACGCCAAAGAGACAACGTATACTGTGACCAGCATAAAGACAATTCGCTTACGAATAGACATATTCCTAAACATACATCCCCCATTTTTGGAATTTAAATTTACAAGTTAAGCACTAAAAAGTTATCTATGCATTTTTTGAAATTTATCGCGAAATGTCTCAGGAAGATCATTAATAACTTTATCTACAAGTTCGTTATAGTCATTAGAGTTCATCTCGTTACCCTGAACATAACCAATCTTTTTAATATAATTTTCCATCATAACAACGCCTAGCGGACCAACTATATCCACGTAGTGATTAATCATTTTAGAAATATTTTGTGCGGAGACTGATTGACCAGCGGCTACATTAGCTGGCGCCGCAACAAAAACTCCAGCAGATTCTTCCCTAGTAGCTGCATCACCTAACAGCTGTGCGGTAATTGGTTCGGGCAGACGCTTTCTCGTCTTGAACCCCTTAATAAAATTTGCCTCTAGCAGTGTCTTACCGCTAATGGCAGCTAAAGTCTCTTCCGGTGACAATAGTCCTAATTTAATAAAAACAGCTTCGCCATTTTCAATATCAACTTTACACAAATGGGTGGTGTCAGCGAACTTAAGCGCTAACTGCCCAGTCCCCTCGGCTGCGTACCGTTTAAACACCGACGCCAATTCCACTATGCACCCCCTAGATATTTCTTTACAGCTAGCAAAATTTCAACAGGTTCATAAGGCTTAGTTATATATTCATCTGCGCCCTGTTTTTTACCCCAAAACTTATCACTATCTCCAGACTTTGATGTTGTAAGGATAATAGGAATATTCTTATAGGCAGGATCTCTTTTTAACGATCGGCATACTTGAAAACCATTTTTATTCGGCATAACAACATCGAGGATAATAAGATCGAATGTCTCTGATTTTACCTTTGCTTCTGCTTCGGTACCATCCACTGCAGTTACTATTTCGTGTCCAGTTCCTTTTAGCGCATCTAGTAAAAAAGCCATCTCAGTTTTGCTATCATCGGCAATAAGAATCTTAGCCATAAAATCTCCTGTAAAAGAGTCTCAACCTTGCTGATCAATACAGACAACTAGCAAAGAGTAGACCAACTTTTTAATAAAAATCCAACTAACTACGAACCATAATACTTAGTATGTAATGAAAAATTTGCAAAATCAAATCAAATCCAAATAAAACTTTTAATAATTAAGTCATTATGACATGCAGTAATATTATTTACTGCGTAAAATACTATTTAAGCCAAGCTAACATATTGATTATTTCATGCCCAACAACACCAATCTAATCAATGCCATTATGTTTGTTAAATGGCGTATTGGAGTGGTGTTAACACTTAAACATAGATAAATTGCAATAATTATGTATATTAATTAAAAAGGGGGAACAATCTCACCCTATGTACGGATTGAATGTTTCCCCAGTAATCAGCCTCTATGCAGTGTAAAAAAGCAGCGTTTTAAGCCAATTCGTTTTCAATCCTTACAAATAGACTTTTTTCCATAATAATTGGTAGACTGTTGATCTTATCCAATGACCTAAGCACGTTACTCTCACGGGCACCATGAGTCATAATGACTATGGGAACACAACTGCCAAGTTGGCGCTCTGGTTGGATCATAGTACGAATGCTGATGTCAAATTCACCCAAGATAGTTAAAATCTGCGCCAACACGCCAGGACGGTCTTCCACCATAAACCGGACATAGTAGTGGCTGGAGATATCGGTGATCTTGCGGATTGGCAAAGTCGTCACTTGATCGGTCTGATAGCCTAAAGACGGTGTCATGCTCCGGTTATCCCCCATGACATTACGTGCTAAGCTCATCACATCGCCCATTACCGCACTGGCTGTAGCATCCATTCCAGCGCCTCGACCATTAAGCATAACTGGGCCGACAAAGTCACCAACAAGACTCACAGCATTAAGTACCCCTTTAACATCAGCTAAAGGCAGGTTGTCAGGAATCATAGTAGGATGGACTCGTGCCTCGATACCGCCAGCAACCATTTTACCAATGGCCAGCAATTTTATCTGATAGCCAAATTTGCGCGCATATTGGATATCCAGAGCACTTATTTGGGTGATTCCTTCCGTATAAATTTGATCAAAATCAACCCAAGTACCAAAGCACATGGAGATTAATAACGATAATTTGTGAGCGGTATCAACCCCTTCAATATCAAAAGTCGGGTCAGCTTCTGCGTAGCCAAGCTCTTGAGCATCTTTAAGCACAACAGCAAAGTCGTCGCCATCTTCTGTCATTCTAGTAAGAATGTAGTTACAGGTTCCATTCAAAATACCGCATACTTCGCTAAACTGGTTGGCACACAGGTTTTCACGTATAGATGCCAGAACAGGGATTCCACCGCCAACTGCTGCTTCGAGGAGAATGCTGACCTTGTTATCATTAGCTATCTCCAGCAGCTCTTTGCCATGCACAGCCATCAAAGCTTTATTGGCAGTAACTACATGCTTTCCATTCTCTAAAGCTGTTTTAACAAAGCTACGTGCTGGTTCATAACCACCAATAAGTTCGATAATAATATCAATATCTGGGTTAGTTAATACTGCGTTGGCATCGTTAGTCAATACCACCCCATCCAGATTAACACCGCGATCGCTAGTGGTATCCAAATCAGCTATAGAGTGTAGAATTAAGCGTGCTCCCAAACGCTTTTCAATAACTTCAGCGTTACCCTTAAACATCTTCGCAACGCCAGTACCAATAGTGCCGAAGCCGAGCAATCCTACCTGTATCTCTTGCATATAAAACCTCTATTGTTTTTTTAGTTGTGCCTGTTTTGCAACCTTATCCAAAACTCCATTTAAAAATGCAGGAGTATCTTTGGTGCCGTATCGTTTTGCAATCTCAATCGCTTCGTTGATAACAACACCAGAGGGTGTCTGTGGTGTCCACACAAGTTCATAACAGGCTAAGCGCATAAGAGAAAGATCCAAACGCGGCATACGATCCAAAGCCCAGTTTTTAGAGATATCCAGTAAAAGTTTATCAATATCTTCCAAGTTTTCGTAGACACCAAGAACTAACTGCTCAGTAAATTCGACAATATCCGCCGCTAAAGGAGAATCGGCATCTGTCGGCTCACCTAAAACATCCTCTTTAAAACGAAAATTATGCCAAAAATTACGTAGAACAACATCCACTGGTTCTTCCTGATCGTACAGACTGTACAGTACCTTCAGGGCATATTCGCGCCCATTGCGTCGCGTTCCCAGTGCCATCTATTGAATACTCTTGAAAAGGTTTATCATCTCGATTGCGGTCATTGCAGCATCATAGCCTTTATTTCCAGCCTTAGTGCCGGCACGTTCGACCGCCTGCTCAATGGTATCTGTAGTAAGAACACCAAATGAGATCGGCACGCCCGTTGCCAAGCTAACTGAAGCAATCCCCTTGGTTACTTCATTGCTCACATAATCAAAATGTGGAGTTGCGCCACGGATGACAGCACCAAGACAGATCAGAGCATCATATTTTTTCACGGATGCGGCCAATTTTTGTGCAGTAAGAGGAATTTCGAAAGCACCTGGTACCCGTACTATATCAATATCGGCTTCACGCGCCCCATGACGAACTAAAGCATCAATGGCACCTTCAACGAGGCGTTCACAAATAAAACTATTAAAACGCGCGACAACAATACATATTTTGTGCCCACTAGCATCAAGCTGTCCTGCGAAATTATTCACCATGATCACACTCCCTACCCTGCATAGCAGTTAAATATTTTCCAACAGATGGCCCATTTTATTTTTTTTGGTTCGTAAATAGCATTCATTAATCTTATTTGCTGGCATTTCAATGGCTACCCGCTCTACAACAGTTAGTCCATACCCCTGTAGACCGATAATTTTTTTGGGGTTATTGGTCATTAAGCGAATAGTTTTCAGACCTAAGTCAGCCAAAATTTGTGCCCCGATACCATAATCGCGCAAATCAGCTTTGAAGCCTAAGGCTTCATTGGCTTCAACCGTGTCACGCCCACAGTCCTGCAAGGCATAGGCTTTGATTTTATTAACCAAGCCAATACCGCGCCCCTCTTGACGCATATAGACAACAACCCCAGACCCAGCTTCTTCTATCTGCGCCATTGCCGCTTGCAACTGTTGGCCACAATCACAGCGTTCAGAACCAAATACATCTCCGGTTAAACATTCGGAATGCACGCGGACAAGCGTAGGAGTGTTTGGATCAATTTCTCCCTTGACTAGGGCTACATGCTGGGCACCATCGACATCATTTTCATAGGCGATCATCTTAAATGTCCCACCATAAATAGTCGGCAAAGTTGTCTCTGCAGCACGATGCACAAGAAGCTCTTTGCGCATACGATATGCCACCAAATCAGCAACACTAATTATTTTAAGGTCATGTTTTTTGGCAAAAACTTTCAACGATGGCATGCGCGACATCGTACCATCTTCATTCATAACCTCGCAGATAACACCAGCGGGTTTTAAACCGGCGAGACGAGCTAAATCTACAGAACCCTCTGTCTGCCCCGTGCGCACTAACACCCCACCTTTGCGTGCACGCAGTGGGAACACGTGCCCAGGACGTGCCAAATCATCCGCAGTAGATTCATCCGCAATGGCCGCCAGAATTGTTTGAGCTCGGTCTGCCGCAGAGATGCCAGTTGTAACACCACAGCGCGCTTCAATAGACACAGTAAAGGCCGTACCAAAAGACGAGGTATTATTCGATACCATGAGCGGTAAGTTGAGAAAGTCTGCGCGCTCTTCTGTCAACGAGAGACAAATTAGACCGCGCCCCTCCTTAGCCATAAAATTAATCGCGTCTGCAGTAACCATCTCAGCAGCCATGGTTAAATCACCTTCGTTCTCGCGATCTTCGTCATCTACTAAAATAACCATTTTACCTTGGCGTATATCTTCCAAGGCTGCTTCTATTTTATCAATCGGCACAGTTTGTCCCTTTCACAATCAAGTTTATAACAACACGAAATATCGTTGGCAGAACACAATCGTCTGCATAGCAAAATCACATAAATCCATTTTTAAGCAGCTGCTCCATTGTTACACCTGTAGCAGCGCTATTTATAGCTGTTGGTTGTTGGGCGGTAAGCAATTTTTCCACATAACGGGCAAGGATATCTGTTTCGATATTGACCATTGAACCAACAACCAAGTTTTTCAATGTTGTCTGTTCCAAGCTGTGAGGAATAATCGCGACACCAAATGAGTCTGAGTCTACAGTATTAACCGTCAAACTTATGCCATCTATGGTGATTGACCCTTTAGCCACCACGTAACGTAACACAGCAGGAGCTAATTTAAACCGAAAACGTATGGCATTACCATCGTTACTGCGCTCTAATACCGTAGCAACGCCATCGACATGACCACTGACTATATGCCCACCGAGACGATCGGATAATAGCAGAGCCCGTTCCAGATTAACCTCAGACCCAGGTGCAATTTTTTTGAGGTTAGAACAGGCAAGAGTTTCCGGTGAGACATCAGCAACAAAATTTCCGCTGCTACATTTAACCACCGTTAAACAGATACCATTAACCGCAATGCTGTCCCCCAGTTTGATCTCATGTATAGGCAATTTAGTGGCAACGTGCAGTTGCACACTGCTACCACTATGGCGCAACTCACGCACGGTACCGATATCTTCAATTAAACCGGTAAACATGAGACAACTTCCCCCTCAATTAACACATCACCAGCAAAGCACGTAGTACGCACATCGGTAACGTGTAGCGCATCAGCCAAGCGGGAAACTCCTTGACCCGAGAACATGGCCTTTCCATCATCACCACCAAATAATTTAGGGGCAAAAAAGAACATAACGCGATCTATATATTTAGCATTAAATAACGCCATGTTTAATTCAGCCCCACCCTCGACTAGAACCGTCTGCACTGCATGCTCAGCTAAATAGTCCATCACCGCTGACAAATCAACCTTCTGAGAACGACTAGGCATTTGGACTACTTCTACCATAGGCATTTTCTGCATAGCTGCAATTTTCTTCTGATCAGCCAATCCAGTTGTAAATATGATAGTTTTCGCCGCTGATGAGAGATTAACTATGGCGGCATCAACAGGCGTACGCAGGGTAGAATCAATGACAATCCGCAGTGGATCACGCCCTGTATTAGGAAGACGGGTGGTCAAGCGTGGATTATCCCGCACAACAGTGCCCACACCAACCATGATAGCATCGACTTTGTCACGTAGTTGATGAGTATACTGACGGCTATGCTCATTGGTAATCCACTGCGACTCACCACTAGATGTGGCAATACGCCCATCCAGTGTCATAGCTGCCTTAAGGATCATAAAGGGTTGTTTGTGGGTAATCCATTTAATAAATGGCGCTACTAAGCGGCGACACTCAACAGCACAAACACCTACTTTTACAAAGATACCAGCAGCACGCAAGCGGGAGATACCTCGACCACTAACCTGAGGATTGGGATCTTGGATACCGACAAAAACTCGTGCGACTCCAGCCGCTATCAAGGCATCACAACAGGGCCCAGTACGGCCATGATGGGAGCATGGCTCCAAAGTAACATATATATCAGCACCACACGCCTGCTCCCCAGCAGCACGCAAAGCAAAGATTTCAGCATGTGGTTCACCAGCTTTAGGATGAAAACCACTACCAACAACCACACCCTCTTTGACAATAACAGCTCCAACAGGCGGATTTGGAGCAGTTCTACCTTCCGCGCAGCGCGCTAACTCCAGCGCTTGCTGCATATAGTCTTCTGGGCCACTATCTTGGTGCCCAAAATGCTGTTTGAGTTGCTGCTCCACAATAGCCACTCTTGGTCTTACTCCTGCATATTAGGTGGTGTCTGACCACCTAATATATCTTTGAGTTCCTGCATAAACTCGTTTATATCCTTAAACTGACGATAGACAGAAGCAAAACGGACATAGGCAACTTCATCTAAATTATGTAAAGCGCACATGACCTTTTCACCAATTTTACTCGCCGGGATTTCACGCTCAGGACTCTCCTGAAACTCTATCTCCATTTGGTCAATTATTTTATCTATCGCCGCAATTGAAACAGGGCGTTTTTCACAGGCACGTTGCATCCCGCCAATGATTTTACTACGCTCAAAAGGCTCACGCCGACCATCTTTTTTTATTACCAATGGCAAGGTATCTTCAATCCGCTCATAGGTTGTAAAACGTCGGTCGCAATCTGAGCACTCGCGCCGCCGTCTGATGCTATTGCCCTCTTTACTCAGGCGTGAATCTATAACCCGAGTATCTATGCAGTTACAAAATGGGCATTTCACAGCAATAACCTTTCACATAGCAAACAGCGGCAAAAACAACTGCTAACTTTCATACTGACTGATCTGCATCGCAGACTCATTCAGCAACTCCACAGCCAGAGTATCGGGATAACCTTCAAGGTAAACAATCTTTTGCAGCCCCGCATTAATCAACATCTTGGCACAGATGACGCAGGGTGCATTAGTACAGTACAGAGTGCCATCAGCAATGTTAATACCATGCTTAGCCGCCTGAATGATGGCATTTTGTTCTGCATGTAGACCGCGACATAACTCGTGGCGCTCACCGGAAGGAACCCGCATTTTCTCGCGCAGGCAACCGGCAACGGCACAATGAGTAATACCTTTCGGCGTACCATTGTACCCTGTTGCCAGAACATTTTTATCTTTAACTATAACGGCCCCTACTTGGCGACGCATACAGGTAGAACGGCTAGCCACCAAGCGGGCTATGTCCATAAAGTATTCTTCCCAAGATGGCCTATGCATATTATTTCAACCGATAATCATATAGAGGAAATTGCTTACACAGTTCAGTAACCTCAGCATGAATAGTCGCCAACACGGCATCATTCTCGATATTTTTCAGAGCACGATCAATCCAGTTAGCAACCTTAGCCATCTCCGGCTCTTTTAACCCGCGTGAGGTTGTCGCCGGTGTGCCAATCCGGAAACCACTAGTCACAAATGGAGAGCGAGTGTCAAAAGGAACCGCATTTTTATTTACTGTAATTCCAGCTTTTTCCAACGCAGCTTCAGCCATTTTTCCAGTAATTTCACTACCGCTTAAATCGACCAAAATGAGATGATTATCAGTACCGCCAGAGACAAGGTTATATCCACCGGCAAGCAGTCCCTGTGCAAGGGCTTTAGCATTTTTAACTACCTGCTGGCCGTAGGCGGTAAACTCGGGTTGCAATGCCTCCTTAAATGAGACAGCTTTTGCTGCAATAGCATGCATCAATGGGCCACCTTGGCAACCAGGGAAGATGTTACTGTTTACTGTTTTAGCAAACTCTTCACGGCACAAAATCATCCCGCCGCGTGGCCCACGCAGAGTCTTATGTGTAGTTGTGGTTACAAATTCGGCGTAAGGAACCGGGTTTGGATGCTCGCCTGCAGCAACTAAGCCAGCGATATGCGCCATATCAACCATAACTTTAGCACCAACTTTGTCGGCTATCTGCCGAAACGCACTAAAATCAATAATACGCGGATAAGCACTGGCACCTACCACAATCAATTTAGGTTTGTGTTCTACCGCCAACGATTCAACTTCATCGTAATCAATAGTACCTGTTTCACGCTTAACGCCGTAGGGCACAATATTGTATAGCTTACCGGAGAAATTTACCGATGAACCGTGGGTGAGGTGGCCACCATGGGCTAAATTCATCCCCAACACCGTATCACCTGGTTTGCAGGTGCTAAAGTAGACAGCCATATTGGCTTGTGAACCAGAATGGGGCTGAACATTGACATGATCTGCACCAAATAGCTGCTTAGCACGATCAATGGCCAACTGTTCAGCGATATCGACAACTTCACAGCCACCGTAGTAACGCTTACCTGGATAACCTTCAGCATACTTATTGGTAAGCACCGATCCCTGTGCCTCAAGGACAGCCTCGCTGACAAAGTTTTCTGAAGCTATAAATTCTAAGTTATATTCCTGTCGTTTAGTTTCATCGATGATTGTTTGGGCAATTTCTGGATCAACTTGAGCGAGGGTTTTCATAGAAATCTCCAGTTCGTATGTAAAAAAAGGCGCAGCGCAAATTTTAGCTATGCGCTTCATGAAGAATCACGGGTAATAGATAAAAAATGATGGGCAGGCCATTGGCCTACCCATCTATATTGCGTATAAAGTTATGCGTTTTCAGCGTTGTGATCAAGCAAGCTGATTTTATTTAACCTATTCTGATGACGCCCCCCAGCAAAAACTCCATGCAACCAAATATCGACCATGCGACAGGCCAAATCTGGATCAAGGACACGCCCACCAAGAACAAGAATATTGGCGTTATTGTGCTCCTTAGCCATCTGAGCAGTAAACTCATCGTGCACTAATGCAGCCCGGATATTCGGAAATTTATTTGCCGCTATCGACATACCAATTCCGATACCGCAGATCAAAATGCCCTGATCTTCAGCGCCAGTTGATATAGGTTCTGCCACAAGGGCTGCATAGTCAGGATAATCTACAGAATCTTCAGCGTTAACGCCAAGATCATTAATCTCTACACCCTGAGTGCGTAAATGGTTAACAATTCGCTGTTTTAGCGCCAAACCACCATGATCACAAGCAATCAACATATAAATACCCTAAATTTTCTTAAATAATAAAGTTGCGTTAGTCCCGCCAAAGCCCAGTGAATTTGACATGGCGACATTAACTTTTACTTCACGGGCAGTCTTCGGTACATAATCCAGATCACACTCCGGTGAAGGATTGTCCAGGTTGATAGTTGGAGGCACAACACCAGTCTCCATAGCCTTGAGACAATAGATAGTTTCTAGGGCACCAGCTGCGCCTAATGCATGCCCAGTCATACTCTTAGTCGAGCTAACCATTACCTTCTTAGCATGCTCGCCTAAGGCTGAGTGAATTGCCATGGTCTCATACATATCGTTAAAAGTAGTAGAGGTGCCATGAGCATTGATATAATCGATCTCATCGATATTAACACCTGAATTTTTCAGTGCCATCTTAATGCAGCGTGCCGCACCTTCACCACCAGGAGCTGGTGCCGTTAAGTGATATGCATCAGAAGTAAGACCGTAACCGCAGATTTCACCATAGATTTTGGCTCCACGCTGCACTGCTGACTCATACTCCTCCAACACGACAATACCAGCGCCCTCAGCCATAATAAATCCGTCACGATCTTTATCAAATGGACGGCTTGCCGCCTGAGGATCATCATTGCGAGTTGACAACGCCTTCATAACACAAAAACCGGCGATGCCCAGAGGGGTGATAGTTGATTCAGTACCACCAGCAATCATTGCATCAGCATCGCCGCGTTTAATAATATGGTAAGCATCACCAATTGAGTGAGTACCTGTTGCACAAGCTGATACTGAAGACAGATTAGGCCCTTTAGCGCCATAGCGAATGGAAATTTGACCTGGAGCTAGATTGGTAATAAGCATAGGAATAAAAAAAGGTGAGACACGTCTATAGCCACTTTTATTTAGTACATCATGGTATTTCTCAATTGCCGGAAGTCCACCCAAACCAGAACCTACCAAAACTCCAACTCTTTCTGCATTTTCCTCAGTTACCTGCAATCCAGAATCATTCATGGCCATCTCTGCAGCAGCAAGTGAGTACTGAATAAAGAGATCCATCTTCTTGACCTCTTTAGGTGGCATGAAATCTGTGGGATCAAAGTCTTTGACTTCGCCGGCAATTTGCGATGGCAGTTCCGAAGCGTCAAAGCGAGTAATTAAATCTATGCCAGATTTTCCTGCCGTCAAAGCTGACCAGTTTTTCTCTACACCAGTACCTAGCGAGGACACAGCACCAATACCTGTCACGACAACTCTACGCATAATTACTTCCTTTTTTAAATTTGAGTTTCCAGGTTGTACTCCGAGCTAAAGGCTCGGAATTATTTCAAAAAAAAGCTATTAGCTCTGTTTTAAAATAAGCCTGACTATTTAATAAAAAAGGAGGATAGCTATATTGCGTATCCTCCCTTTTAATATATTACTCCGCTATCAAGAATTACTACTTACGTATTCAACAGCATCTTTTACAGTTTGGATTTTTTCAGCATCTTCGTCAGAAATCTCGATATCAAATTCCTCTTCAAGAGCCATAACCAACTCTACAGTATCTAAAGAATCAGCACCCAGGTCATCCATAAATGATGCTTCAGCGGTTACTTGTTCATCTTCTACACCTAGTTGCTCTGCAACAATTTTTTTTACTCTCTCTTCAATTGAAGCCATGTTGTATACCCTCCATGATTGTGTTTACAGCCCTTAGCTGAAGTGTTCGAAGCCATCTCGCTGAACCTACAGAGAAACAGCGCTTCTTTACATATACATGCCGCCATTTACCGATAACTCATGTCCAGTAATATAACCGGCTTGTTCCGATGCTAAAAACGTTACAGCTGCAGCCACATCTTGTGGTGCACCAAAACGTCCTAGCGGAATCTGTGCTGCCATATCTGTACGAACTTTTTCTGACAATTCTGCAGTCATATCGGTCTCTATAAAACCTGGGGCAACAGCATTAACGGTAATATTACGCCGCGCCAACTCACGTGCATTCGAACGAGTCAGCCCTACCAGACCACCCTTGCTCGCACAATAGTTCGCCTGCCCGAGATTACCCATCTGCCCAACTACAGAACTGATGTTAATTATACGACCATAGCGCTTTTTGGTCATAAATTTAGCTACCGCACAGGTGCACAAAAAAGCACCTTTAAGATTTATGTCCATCACCGCATCCCAATCATCCTCTTTCATGCGCGCTAAGAGAGAATCACGGGTAATTCCTGCATTGTTTACTAAAATATCAATTTGGCCAAAGGCTTCAATGCTGGCCTGCACCATAGCATCAACCTCAGCGGCCTTGCTTACATCTGCGGCAACAGAAATTGCTGCACCACCTTCACTATGTATTTGCGCTACTAGGTCAGCAGTATCTTCAGCGTTACGACTAACGGCAACAACCTTAGCCCCGGCAGCAGCTAAATGTTGTGCTATACATTTACCAATACCGCGCGAAGCGCCCGTAACTATAGCTACCCTATCTTGCAAATTCATACATCAGTCCCTTCAGCCTAGAGAGAAAGTGCCTTCAGTGAGGTAATATCATCCACGTTTGCTATCTTTGCCTTACGCTCAATACGACGAATCAGTCCGCACAGAACTCGACCGGGACCAATTTCAATAAAATTGGTCACACCGTTGTCTAACATATAACGCACAGATGAATCCCAGCGTACCGGAGCACTGACTTGAGTAACCAACAACTCTTTTACTTTAGAGCTATCGCTATTAGCGACTGCTTCTACATTAGTAACAACAGGCGTGCTCAGTTGATTAATACTAACAGTAGAAAGAACCTGACTAAGCTGAGCACCAGCTGGATCCATAAGCGCACAGTGAAATGGTGCACTTACCGGCAGCATCATAGCCTTACGTGCCCCCTGCTCAGTGGCCAACTTTATGGCACGGTCTACAGCTTGAGTATTACCAGCAATGACAATCTGCCCGGGACTATTATAATTGGCTGCTGAGACAACTTCTCCATGGCTAGCTTCAGCGCATATCTTTTCCAGCACATCAGCTTCTATACCCAAAATTGCGGCCATAGCACCAGAGCCAACCGGAACTGCCTGCTGCATAAAGGTTCCGCGTTGACGTACTAATTTGACTGCATCGGCAAAACTTAGGGCATTAGCCGCTACCAGTGCAGAGTACTCGCCTAAGGAGTGCCCAGCAACAAAATTAGGTTTTAACTCTGTCTCTTGCTGAACAACCCGCAAAGCAGCAACACTCATGGTTAGTATCGCAGGTTGAGTATTAGCAGTAAGCTTTAACTGCTCATCTGGACCTTCATAGCACATTTTGGCTAAATCAAAGCCTAGAGCATCGTTCGCCTCTTCAAAGACTTCACGTGCAGCAGCAAAATTATCACTCAGCTCCTTGCCCATGCCAGCGTGCTGCGCCCCCTGCCCAGGGAAAATAAAAGCTAACATCTTTTTACCTTGAATAGTTAGATATGACTACCAGCGCAACAGACATGCACCCCAAGTAAAACCGCCACCAAAAGCATCGAACACGAGGATATCACCGGCGTTAAGCAGGCCATTACGATTGGCTTCATCCAAAGCAATTGGGATGGAAGCACCTGAAGTATTACCGCACTTATCGACATTGACATACATCTGATCATCACGCAGCTTCAGCCGCTTGAGGACAGCATCGAGAATACGCTTATTTGCCTGATGTGGGAACAGCAATTTAACGTCTGCTACTGTCATAGCATTAGTTTCTAAAGCCTCTACCGCGACATCATACATAGAGCGAACTGAAACCTTAAATACTTCATTACCAGCCATATGTAGAAATGGTAGACGCGCCTCAATACCAGAGACCGAAGCTGGATGGCGTGCGCCAAACCCAGGTTGGTATAAAAGATCCCAATATGAGCCATCTGAGTGCAAATGACTTGATAGTATACCCTGTTCGCCCTCTTGAGCTTCAAGCACAACTGCACCAGCACCATCGCCAAAGAGGATACAAGTATTGCGATCTTCCCAATCAATTATACGGCTCAGGATCTCAGCACCAATTACCAAAGCACGTTTAGCAGTACCGTTCTGTATATACTGAGCTGCAGAGGTCAGCGCATACACAAACCCGCTACAGGCAGCAGAGACATCCCACGCAGCAGCATTAACAGCACCAAGTTTATTCTGTACTATGCACGCAGTTGAGGGCCAAGGAAAATCACCAGTTATAGTGCCAACAACAATTAAATCAATATCACTTGCACTAATCCCAGCCATTTGCAAAGCGCGATTTGCCGCAGTGACTGCAAAATCAGAAGTCATCTCACTATCAGCAGCAATACGCCGTTCAACAATACCAGTGCGCGCTAAAATCCAATCATTTGTGGTATCAACCATTTTCTCAAGATCGAAATTGGTTAAAACCTTTTCCGGTAAATAAGAACCGGTACCAATAATGCGTGCTCTTTTCACTACGTTTCCCCTTATGTTTGCAAAGCCAGAATAGAACTATGCAACACCTACAGTTTTAACAGCAGCATCAGTACCAGCTTGAAATTTATCTAACTGCTTAACTAACTCACTGATCATCTGTTTATCAACACTGTTAGCGGCTTGGCCAATGGCATTAGTCACAGCTTTAATACTTGACCCACCATGGCAGATGATACTCGTGCCTTTAATTCCCAGCAAGGGTGCACCACCATACTCTGCATAATCTACTTTTTTCTTAAAAGCTCGAAATGCCGGGCGTGCTAAAAGATAACCCAACTTAGCAAGCACGCGGGATTTCAACTCCTTCTGCAGCATCTGACCGATAGATTCAGCTAATCCTTCAGAGACCTTCAGAACAACATTACCCACAAAACCGTCACACACAACAACATCAACTACACCACTATAGATGTCACGTCCCTCAACGTAACCAAGATAATTAAAGTTGTAGCGTTGGAGTAACTTATGGGTTTCTCTGGTTAGCTCATTGCCTTTTTTTTCCTCTGAACCATTAGATAACAACCCAATGCTTGGTGAAGGTTTGCCCATAATGTGCCGAGCGTAAAAATCACCCATTATGGCAAAGTGCTCGAGATGAATGGGTTTACAATCTACGTTGCCCCCAACATCAAGAATTAAAGATTGTCCAGAGACAGTAGGTAGTATTGTAGAAATTGCAGGGCGCTCTATGCCATCCACACGTTTCGCAACAAACATTCCTGCCGCCATTGTAGCGCCAGAGTTTCCAGCACTCACCACAGCCTGCGCCTCACCAGACTTAACCAGTTCATACGCAATCCTTATGGATGAATCCTTCTTGCGTCGTACGGCATCAGACGCTGAGTCTTGCATGCCGACGACTTCAGAAGCATGATGAATGCTAATGTTTAGGTTTGACGTATCGTGCTTGTCAAGTTCTTGAGCAACGCGCACAGAGTCGCCGACCAAAATGACCGACATTCCCCATTTTCGAGCAGCAGCTACAGCGCTCTCCACCTCTACAGCTGGAGCATTATCGCCACCCATAGCGTCAACCGCAACCACGATTGATTTCATCAAAAAAACCTAGCTCTCAGTTTCTAAAACATTACGATCTTTATAAAAACCGCAGCTAGCACATGCACGGTGAGACTGTTTAGGCTCATCACATTGTGGACAAAGGGACATACCTGGTGCAGTTAAAGCATCATGCGCGCGACGCATATCACGTCTTGATTTTGAAGTCTTTTTCTTAGGTACTGCCATGAACTTAATCTCCTCTAAGCTCTATTTTCAACGACTATGTCAATGATCAATTAATAACAATCACGACAATTATAAATGTTACCAACACCAACGGTACTGATAACCGGACAAAAGTAAACCGATTCTACCCTATTTTTCAACCTTAAAATCTTTAAGTGCTGCAAAGTTAAGATTGGTAACTTTGCCAGAACAGTTGCATGTGCTTTTATTTAAATCAACTCCACATACCGCACATAGCCCTTTGCACTCCTCCGTACACAGAGGCTGTTCTGGTAACAACAGCACGACCTGTTGCTGTATCTCCTCGACAAGGTCGATCTGATCCTCAACAATTAGTTCCAACCCCATGTCTTCAGCGGTCAACTCTAGCTCTTGACCATCATCATCAGTAACCTCGGGTAATTGTTCAACATATGTCTGCTGAAATTCTGCACTAATTTCCCGCCGACACGGCGCTAAACAGCGACTACAGGGCAACTCCACACTAACAGAGATAGTACCATGCAACTCGACCATACCGCCGACCACGTCAGCATCCAGATCAACCACAACTGGGGTCAAAAATACACACTCGCCACTCTGCTGCAGTTGCGCCAGCACTGGAAAACTTGCAGCACTCTTTTCAATCCTTAGCTGCAGCCCATTTTTCTTTAAATCACTAACCTGCAATTGCATATAAGATAACCATATATTAGAGAAAGCGGTCAGTATAGGTACTGCCTTTCTTTTGTCAAGAGAAATGATTCTCACAACAACAAGCAAACCAATTCACACGCAGAAAAGAGACTTTACATTTCTCTCAAACATTGTACCTTGCAAGACAAATCGCACCAATTAAACCAACCATCTGTACAGAAAAATACGCACCTCTTAAATTAGCCGCATACAAAAACTTAAATTTGCCCCAAGACACACCCATGATTAAATTTAGCTAAATACGTTCAGGGCTGAGATTAATAACCATGCCAATATTTCACAGCAAAAAATGCTTCAAAGTTGGGGTAAAATTTTACACGGATGCTAACAAAAAACTTGACATTCAAAAATACTATAGAGTTTAAGGTACTTATAAAAATACACACAAACTCTGTTGATAACCTGTTGGTAAAGCTGTTATTACTATTCAGGATACAGCACTTAAAACCACTTTCAACATATTGCCTATTTTTTAGGCATCAACATAGTTGCTATAATTTCAATATGTTAGCTAACTAGAGTAAACAGAAAAAATACAATGCCTTTTTTTACAATTCGCCACAATCACGCAAATTAAATTTAGCACATTGAGAGGTCAGAAATGTTCATAAAGTTCTTGGTTTTATTCATTTCAATCCCCGCTATAGAAATCTATGTTCTTTTAGCTGCTGGTGATTTAATTGGCCTATGGCCAACCATAGGGTTAATTATTTTAACTGGAGTCGCCGGAGCATATTTGGCAAGAACTCAGGGAAGTGATACAGCACGACGTATTCAAATTGCACTAGAAAATGGAGAAATGCCAACGGAAGACCTACTAGATGGTGCGATGATTTTTGCCGGAGGCGTGACCCTATTGACCCCAGGATTCTGCACCGACATGCTCGGATTCTGTCTTTTATTACCCGCCACCAGATCTTTAATTAAAGATTTAGTGCGCAAATGGATCCAAACAAAAATCACCAACGGTCAGATCCATTTGCACTACCGCTAACTGGAGAAATTACTACGCGGGCTTTTGCGCCCAAACAAAAAACACCGGATAGGCTTGTTCACCCTGAGGACGTTTTTTCACAATGGTATAGGCAGTGGTGTGCTGTACATTCACTAACCCCAACTTAACCAGCTCGTCACATAACCATTGTCTATCCACACCATGATGCTCCACTCCAACTGGGTCGGCATGAAAGGTACCGTCTTCGGCGTCAAGGTCAGCCAGAGCAATAGTTCCTCCCGGCTTTAAAGAGGTGATCAGCACCTGTAACATGTGGCTGATGTCGGCCACATGATGCAACACCATAGAGCTAAAGACGAGGTCATAATGCTGTGCGGGCAAACTAGGAACCGTCGAGTTGCTATGGACTGCAGTTATATTATCAATACCAAGCTGAGCCGCTTTTTGCTCCACTACTGCGAGCATCCCTTCGGCGCTATCCACAACAGTTATATGGTGCAATAACTCGACTAAATTAAAGGTTACCAGCCCAGTACCGCAGCCAAATTCCAGTGCATCCAGCTTAGCATCAAATGTTAGATTTTGTTTTATCGCTTCAGCGACTGCCGATGCCAGCGCAACTCGGCGCGGTTTTTCATCCCACAGTGCAGCTACTTTATTAAAATCTCGCTTATTTTTCCCCGGCGACTGCTCTTTTTCCATGTGTGTAAAGACTCCTATACATAAGTATTATGCCACCAGCTCTGTTAAATAATTAACCAAACAGGGTGAGCTGCGTCTCAAGTTTACTCTCAGATTGATTATGTAGTTCGTACCACCCATCAAAGGATGGAAAATATAGTGCACAACGACATTTATGTTCTGGATATAACTGTGCCAGATAAAAGGCATAAGTCTCAAGCTGCTTGCGATAGTGCTGATCCTGCTGGGCGTAAAAGCTAGCATGAGATTGGCCTTCGACTGGGGTGGCTGTTTTATAATCCACAATCCACCGTTCTCCCGCATCCACAAAAGTCCTGTCGACAATCAGATTAAGGATATTATCCTCATCATCTACACCACTGATTGCAAGCTCACAACAGGAGTGCGAATGTGGCTGCAGAATCCAGTTGCCGCGAGAACTTGCTACAGTAGTTTGCAACATGGAGACGATCTGTTGTGCGTACTGTTGACACAACTCTCTATCAACACCAGCCTTAGCCAGCTGGGCCAATATTTTTGGCTGCAGCTGCGCAATCTTACCGGCCCCCCAACTATACCCTTCCTGACTAACTAAATATTCCAACCAAGTATGGGTAACCGTACCAACTACAGCAGGAATACGCTGTACCAGTTTAGCGGGAGCAGACATACCAATGCCATCAGCATCATGCACTGACTCATCAGCGCGTGCACAATTAACTTGTGGCGTCGCTAAACGCCAGAACTTGGCTGACACTCTATTGTGCACTAAAGATGGCTCTACGCCAGATTCTGAACTATCTACGACAGCATAATGTTGTACCGCTGGCCACAGTTTTTCCAACAGAGAGCCCTTAGCAGGAAACAACTCCTCATCTTTATTGAGCTCAGCACGGCCAAAGAGATAGATATGTCTCTTCGCCCGAGTAACTGCAACATATAGTAACCGGGAAACTTCAAAATCACCTTTACTTTTATCAAGTTGCTCAAGCATTGCGTAGATTGGATCAGAAACTTTATCTGCTCGAGCTGCCAGCGGAGCCAGTAACAAACCATATTCAGCATGTTCTTGCCAGCGCAATAAACTTTTATCATCAGCGCGCGCCCGCTTACCCAAACCAGGTAAAATAACATGATCAAACTCCAGCCCCTTGGCGCGATGAATGGTCATAACTTGCACCGCTGCAGTATCAGCTATATTGGTATGAAATAGACCGTTTAGCTCATCTTCTAATTGCTCAAAGCTGAGCAGATCGCCACCGCAATCCAACTTTTCCAGCAACAACAGCAGCTGCTCAATATCTGCACACTCGCTAGCGCCATAGCACTCTGGGCCACGTAACTGCAGCCAGGTCTCTTCAACCAGTTGACGTAAATCACAGCGTCCGCGTTTAGCCACAGCGGCGCCTAGCACTGGCACAATGGCCTGCACGCGCTGGCGACCATCAGCACTCAATTGAGTTAATAATGTCTGCTCCTGCAACATGGACAACAGGTCGCTATCCGTTTGACATTGAAAAACTAGTAGATCAGCTAAGCTGAGTCCACACCATGGCGCGCGTAGCACCGTCATCCAACTCAGATGGTCACCGCGATGCAACAGAGCTCTAGTTAAGGCAACAGCATCCGAGACCACCGGCCGCTGACTTAAGGGATCAATATCCTGCGCCTGATAGTTTATTCCAACAGCGCGCAAGTGAGGCAAAATTGCGCGCAGATGAGTACGTGATCGCACCAAAATCGCGATTGACTGCTCTGGCTGGTGCTGAATAATCTGCTGAACTAAAATAGCTATCTTAGCCGCCTCAGTGGGCATATCCAGGCTGTTATTGATGCAAATCTGTAGTGCATCAGCCAAAAGTGGTGGTTTAACCGCCTGTGCATGGGCATAGCTCACCGCACCACTAGAGGCATCTTCATTAGTCGGAAAAATATTGGCAAAGCTGGAGTTTACCCAATCAACTACCCCCTGTTGCGAGCGAAAGTTGGCACGCAACTGCAACTGCTGCAACGCTATACCATTAATCCCCGCGCTACCCGCACGTAGAAATAAACCAACCTCTGCTTCCCGAAAACGGTAGATTGATTGCATCGGATCACCGACAATAAACAGGCTGCGCCCATCGCCCTGTTCCCAGCCGCTGGTTAGAGTTTGCAGCAGTTCAAACTGCAACCATGAGGTGTCCTGAAACTCATCTACCAATATGTGTTGCAAACGCTGATCCAGAGCTAACAGCTGTTCGCTCGGATTGCCGCTATCAACCAAAGCCTGTCTAGCGCGCACCGCAATTTCAACAAAATCTACCTGAGAGCTAGCACTAAATTCCAACCACAGCTGCGCCACGGTTTGGGGTAACACCACTAACAATGCTTGCAGAATTTGCCACTGATCCTCCGAGTATCGCGGCGGCGGCAACTGGCGCACCAACTGCCACAATCCAGTGGGAGCACCACTGTCACTCAACCCGCCCAGCAACTCAGTCATCCTCTTTTTCATGCTGGCGCCAGGTTGCTCTTTGCCAGCCGGGAAACCACAATTTTTGTCTGGTCGCTTGCGCCATTGACCATCTGCAGTCAGCAACAGATCAGCTAAGCCTTGCCACAATTGCAAATCCTCAACATCTGCACGCGGAAATTTCTGCGCAGAATCAGCAAAGCAGTGTAATACGCACAGCGGCCTATCCGTGCGGGCACAGTGTTGCGCAGCAAAACCACCAAGCTCCAGCAGTTGCTGTTGTAGCTCAGGATTGATACTGGCGCTTAATTGGCGCAAAAAACCACCGACAACCTGCGCCAAAGCCGTCTCAAGTTCTGCGCGCACCTGCCCTGCTCCATCGCCACAATGCGGCAACAGGTGGCGCAACCACTGATCCCGCCGTGCCAATAACTTAAGCAGCATCTCCTGTAAGATATCCAGACGATTATCCAGATGCAGCAGCAGTCTTTTTATAGCCTGATTAAGTTCATCCTGAGCATGATGGACATGCAACACCTTGGCTACCGCTTGGCGATATAGGACTTCAGGACGTTCATTTACCTGCGGCAAACCACCTAACCTAGTCAACCACGGCATACTCTTAACCAACGAAGCATTAAAACTGTCAATGGTCTTAATCTGCAACTGCTCTGTATGCTGGAACAGATGCCAACCTCGCGCTCGATCATTAGCCAGAACACCCTGCGCTAATTTATGCGTCAATCTGGTATGGCTCAAGGCATCCTCAGCCAAGGGCTCTTCAGCCTGGCTCAACGCCATCAGCACGCGCTGCACCATCTCTGCTGCCGCTTTACGGGTAAAGGTTATAGCGAGAATCTCATCGGGACGCTGCACGCGTCCTAACAGGGCTAAGTAGCGTTGAATAAGTAGCTCAGTTTTACCGGAACCTGCTGGAGCGCGCACTATACAGGATAGCTGCGGATCAACAGCGCGACGGCGCGCCTCAGCATCTACTAATTCAGTATCAGCCATTGAACCCTCCATCACTATCATTAGTTTCAGTATCTTCAACAGAGATATTCGCTCCCCCAATACGGCACAGGCGCTGGAGATCGCAAAACTGGCACGCCTGAGCATTAACAGGATCAACCTGTGCCTGCGCTAAGGTAAAATCCTGTGCCGACCGTTCCAACTGCTGCTGCCAAGCATGCAACAGCTCCGACCATGAATAGATATCGCGTTTACTGGCACCACTTTTAGCCACGCTTTTAACCCCAGAGAGCAACTCATCAGCGCTGGCCACCCCCTTAAAAGCACAATCACCTGCTCTAATCTGGGCAAAAGCTACCCCCATCACCTCGCCATATTCGCTATCAGCACTATCGTTGGCATTAAGCGCATAAATGGGCAATTGTGGCTCCAACAAGCGCTCCCCCAGCAGATCTTTGCCATGCACCAAGCCAGTTTTATAATCAATAATTATCTGCCCACCTGTGGCCAGGCAATCAATCCGATCCGGTATCACGTTAAAGCGCAATGCGCCAAGCTGCACCACCTTGGTCTGCTCTAGCTCCATCACCTTAAAGGGCGCTCGGTTTTTTTCATATTGCTGCAACCAGTCGATGATGAGCTTGGTCAAACGCTCCACTTCGAGGGGCAACAACTCCAGCGCCTGTCCGTAGAGCAACTGCTGCAATTTTTGTTTGCAGATAGAGCGCACCAGCTGGTACAGCTTGTCATCATCAATGGCGCATAAAGCTTGCTGACTACCGACCTGCAGCCAAAACTGTTCTAAAATTTTATGCAGGACTTCGCCGCGCACTCGATTATCCACACCGGGCTGAATAGCTTCCAAGGCGCGCACTTTGAGACGACAGTGAACATAGGCGCGAAACGGACACAACGCCTGCTCACGCAGAACATTGGTGCCACCACTAACATCTATGGCGGGAGCACTATTATCTATAGATGAGCCATCATGAGCAGTAATGAGCGGAGCTCCAACATCGTCTGCAAGATATTCCCAATCCGCACTATCTACGCCATGGAGCGCACTGGGTAGTGCATCGGACTGCTCGAGTTTATAGGAGCCGGAGGATGATACTAACAGCGGTTGCACAAACGGGCTGGGAGATAACTGGCGATCGTTATCCGCACAGGGAAAACTCAGCACCAACTGGGGCGCGGCACCGAGCAGACGTTGCAAAGTCAACTTTGCGAAAACGTTTTCATGCTCAATACTGCAATGTGGCATCTGATAGTGGCGTTGTAAAGCCACCGGTAGAAAAGGATTATGCTGCACGGCACCAGGCAACACCCGATCCGTCAGCCCCATAACCCACAGGGCATCAAAATGTAAACCAGCACTTTCCAGTAAACCGATAACCTGCAACCGTGAATCCTGCGCTTGCGCCTGAAACAGTTGCTCATGCGCTAATTTATTCAACAGTGACAGAGCGCTACTGCGTCCAACCCGATCACAGACAACACCAAGTGCTGCCAATTGCGGCAATAGTTTATCCTGCCAAGCGGTCAAGAGCTGATAATCACTGCTACTGAGCGCTCTTGCGCCTGGCCAGCCTACCTGACTGAGTTGTGACTCAAAATGCTCCGCCCACTGCGGCATAGTTTTTTCGTCCCGCGCTACTAGCGCCGCGCGCACAGCAACTAATATTTTAGCGAAGGAGCTGCAAGCGCAGCCACGTTGCCGACACAGATCAATCAAGTCATTAAGTTTGATAGAGTTAATGTTGCGTCGGCGCAACCAGCTTTCAAAATTGGCGCGCGCACCTGCGTCGCTATCGCTGCCGCTTAGCCAGGGTGAACGCAACAGATAGCTAATACTCTCAAAATCGGCTTCATCCTCAAGGGCTAACAGTGTCAACGCAGTCGTAATCATCCCCTGACGCGCCAGAGGTTGTCCCAAGGAGACATTGAAGGTGTTCACCGGCACCAAGTCGGGATATTGTGTCTGCGCGAATTCATGGCGGAAAATCCGCTCTATCTTGCCATGCAACTGCTCTAGATTTGGCACCACCACAGCGACCTTGCCAATCTGGCTCTCCAGACATGAACGCGCCCAACGCGCGGCAGCACTAATTTCACTCTGTTCATCGGGGCAAGCGACACAGCTGAGGTCAGCGGCTATGCTAGTTGATGGTTGCACCACTTCAACAGCAGTGCCATTCTGCTCCAGTTGGCGCAACAGCTTGCTTTGAATGTTATTTAGCTGGTCAAAGCCGATAAGAATCAGCTGCTGCGGGTGGGAAATCATCTTGGCGGCAAAGGCATCAATGACAAGCTGCGTCAGTGCAGCTATATCCAGCCAATTATGCTGTTTACACAGTTGCAAATAGGCCGTTCGCCAGCGCAAGAAGGCGCAATGTTCTGGGGATAGATAACCCGTAGGCGAGTCTGGATAACCGGAAGAGTTGCTAAGCGCGTCAGCACCACCAAGCAATTGATGTGCCTGAAATGCCAGTTTGGCACTAGCTTGAATCTGCAGCAAGCTCATAGAGCTGTGGTGCAAATCCGCACGTATGACCTGCTGCCATAAAACATCGGCCTGGGTATTGTCGAGTAGCCGCCCATCTTCTCCAAGAGCGGCAAGGCAACGGCGCAACCAGCTCGGCAAAGTAAGTATTACTGGTCGCTGCCACACCCGTTTGCCTGCGGATTGTTGCTGCGCAGCAAATCCTGCGTGCAACGTCCTCTCCAAACGCCGATTTACGGTAACAATTACTGCCCCGTTAGCGGCCGCTAGATAGTAATCGGAATATATGCTCAATAGTCTACAATCATATAGTCAACTAGTTTCGTGGCAGTGGTTGCTCAGCAAAGGATAAGCGATAAACTCCACCAGCTAATTGATCAGTTATGTACAGGCAGCCATCACTGCCAACAGCACAGTCAGTTGGTTGTCCCCACGGCTGACCTTCGACACTCCAGCCGGACACTAAATCGATTCCCCAACCTAAAATACGCCCATCACTACCTAACGGCACCCCCATCAAGCGAAACCCCTGCTGGCGCTTGCCAGAGTCGAGCCCCGTCATCGACATATACAGCATATTCTTAAAATAGTCAGCGCCATGTAACTTGGCTCCAAAAGCTAAACCGCTAGGTATTGAATTGGCGGGCAGTTGCATTATAGCTGGCACGGTAGTTTGGCATATCTCCACCGAACCAAGTTTAGCGTCCGGCAAACGATTGCCGTAACAGGATGGCCACCCATAGTCACCTTCGGCGCGCAGAACATTTAACTCGTCTGGATGGACAAAGTAATCGATTGTTTCTGGAGAGTTGTCCGTGGCCCAGAGCGAGCCACTTAGAGGATGAACTGCTAAGCCACGACAATTATACAGCCCAGTGCTAAACAGTTGCAATTCGCCATCGGCTAACACGCGCAGCACTGCGGCTTGCTGCCAACTGCTGCTCTTATAGTCGCCAGACAGGCTGACATATAGATGATTATCGACCCCCAGAACCAACGCATGTGCCCAGCGCTGCGGATATGCCAATAACTTATCAGTAATAAGCTTCTGTGAATCGGCACAATAATCGTTATTATCGTCGGCAAGAGAGAATAATTTAGTCGCGGTGGCAACACACAGCACACCATCTTTAAAGGCTAGGCCAGAGGGTCTATCCAGCCCTGCAGCAAAGATCACTACCCGCTCGGCTATGGCGTCACCATCATCATCGTGCAGTGATACCACTTGACCGACCTTGGGCAGGCTAACGAACACCACACCGGAGCTATCAATAACAATACTGTGAGGTTTAATAAGACCCGCAGCAAAGAGTTCTAGGCTAATACCCTTGGCAAGATCTAGTTCATGCTTACCGGCGTGCCAGCCACAGTCAAGCGCAGCCGGAACCTCCAACTGCCTACGCTCGACCGGCAGCAGATGCTGGTGCAGATTGCGATAATTAGCATCATGCTTAGCCACCTCATTGAAGGCACGAAAGATATTGACCTGTACCTGCGGTGGCCATATTTGCACGACAATAGCGTTAGCCGATAGAACCGATATTGGAATCGCCAACAATAGCGCTCCGCGCCCGCAGTTTTTCGCCACCAGAGCAGCTGCACCACCGATCAACACTGTAGACAAAAACCACAGTAAGTTACTGGCCACCGGCAACGAAGGTATTGCCAGCGTAATAAATACGCCGCCAGTTAATATTAACGTCCACAGGAAGAACCGGATAATTGCGTGCATAACTTTGCGCTTTTACTCCGAAGTAAATTTCGAGTTCAGGTGCTTATCAGTCGCCAAGATGCTTATTAGGCACTAGATAATTAACCACGTAATCGCGTACCGCAGCAGTTAAGGATGTTTGCCGACCGGCATATCCCGTGGCACGCAATTTACTCACATCGGAGCAGGTATAATATTGATATTTTTCCTTTAGATGCTCAGGCATATCGATATACTCAATATTAACCTCACGCTCTAAAGCAGCGAAAATAGCTGCGGCCAACGAATTCCATGAATTTGCTCCGTCACTACCAATATTGTAGATACCGTTAATCTCCGGCTTATCGAGAAAATATAGAGCCATATCGACAACGTCTTTTACATAGACAAAATCACGCATCTGTTCGCCATCGGCATACTCTTGCCGATAAGATCTAAACAGGCCTATTTTACCGGTGGATAAAATCTGATGATAAGCCTTGATGACCAGCGAGCTCATATCTCCCTTATGATATTCATTGGGTCCGAACACATTGAAAAATTTTAGCCCAACGATTTTGTCCAGCAAACCTTGGCGTGCTGCCCATTGGTCAAACAGCTGTTTAGAATAACCGTACATATTGAGGGGACGCAAAGAGTCCAGTTCGGCCTCGTCGTCACGAAAACCACTGTCACCATCGCCATAGGTTGCCGCACTGGAGGCATAGATAAAGCGTGCGTCACAGCGTTGCGCAAACAAAGCCAACTGCTTGGTATATTCAAAGTTATTATGCAATAGGTAGCGTGCATCTAGTTCGGTTGTAGCCGAACAGGCACCCATGTGAATAATAGCTTCAATCCCCTGCTCATCAATATTTAGATAATCTTGCACCTGGTCATCAATTACCAACTGCATAAAATCATCTTTTTCCAGATAATCGGCAAACTTAAGTGGAGTGAGATTTCGCCATTTTTCACTGGAACCAAGAGAGTCAACCACAACTATGTCACTACGCCCCATCTGGTTCAGTTGCCACACGATAGCACTACCAATAAAACCCGCCCCACCAGTTACAATAATCACAATGCATATCCTTTTTTATAAGAAAGCTAAAAGTTATCCTTGATAATACCTAATAAGCTCGGCAGTTTAACACTATTACACTGTCTGCGTAAACAGCACATTACCCATACAGAATGGCTATCTACTCAAACACAACCAGCGCGGCAATCAATATAATATAACGGTGTTTTGTTTAAAATAGTGGCAGCTACTTTTTAATTTAGCTAAAAACCCATATCAACCTGAGTTCAACCGCTATCCACACTAGGTTAACGCTCCCATTTCTACCTTTAAATATCCAAAACCAAGAGAAACATTTTGTGTACTTTCGACTAGTTAATCCTATATAAAAAATCTATACATCCGATAAATAGATTACAACAGATCGGGTATATAACTACAATTTTAGCCACAAATTAAACATGGTTACATTTTACTGCGAATAAACTTGACAACCTATAATGGACAAGATTATTCTGCCGATTAATTATAATCATACACTTTAGCTGATCAAGAAAGTTCAACGGAGAACTTTATATGTACCTGACAGCTCCTCCATTTCGCCGCATAAATTTGTTGCATAATAATCACTTAACTACTGCAAAATTAAACTTATTTATTGAGCGAGAGCAAAAGAAAGGATTCACAGTATATGGCCAAAATTACAGAAGCACTCGAATATCACAGATCTGGTCGTAAAGGGAAGATAGAGGTAATTGCTACTAAACCTTGCGACACCAGTCGTGACCTTTCGTTAGCTTACAGCCCTGGCGTAGCTGAGCCCTGCCTTGAAATTGAAAAAAACCCTGAGGATGCCTACGAATATACCGCAAAAGGCAACTTAGTTGCTGTTGTATCCAACGGCACAGCGGTACTGGGCCTCGGTGATATTGGCCCACTAGCAGGTAAACCAGTTATGGAGGGTAAAGGAGTTTTATTTAAGCGTTTTGCTGATGTTGACGTCTTTGACATTGAGCTCAACACTAAAGATCCAGATGAGATCGTTCGCACTGTGCAGATTCTAGAGCCAACATTTGGCGGTATAAACCTTGAGGACATTAAAGCTCCAGAGTGTTTTTACATAGAGGAAAAACTCAAGGAGACAATGAACATCCCAGTTTTTCACGATGATCAGCACGGTACAGCAATTATCGCCAATGCCGGATTGATCAATGCGCTGGAGATCATTAAGAAAGATATAGCCGATGTTAAAATAGTGGTAAACGGAGCCGGCGCCGCCGGCAACGCCTGTGCACAGATGGCCATCACTCTGGGCGCAAAAAAAGAGAACATGATCATGTGCGACAGTAAAGGGGTTATTTACAAGGGTCGCACCGAGGGGATGAATCCCTACAAAGAGCGCTTGGCCACTGAGTTGCCAGCACGAACTCTCGCAGAAGCTATGGTTGATGCCGATGTCTTCTTTGGAGTATCAGCCAAAGATGTCGTAACTAAAGAGATGGTTGCATCTATGGCTCAAGACCCAATCATCTTTGCCATGGCCAACCCTGATCCAGAAATCAGCCCCACCGAAGCCTTAAAAGTACGCAGCGATGTTATTGTTGGTACCGGTCGCAGCGACTTTCCCAATCAAGTAAACAACGTACTATGTTTCCCATTTTTGTTTCGTGGTGCATTGGACACACACGCTACTGCCATCAATGATGAGATGAAAATGGCGGCAGTTAAAGCCCTAGCTAACTTAGCCAAAGAGGACGTTCCCGATTCGGTTATCAAAGCCTATGGCAATACCAAATTTTCTTTTGGCCGCGACTATCTTATCCCAAAACCTTTTGATCCACGTGTGTTGTTACACGTGGCTCCCGCAGTTGCTCAGGCCGCAATAGACAGTGGCGTTGCCAGACGTAACATCGGGGATATTGCTAAATATACCGAATCGCTCGAAGCACTACAGGGTCGTTCCAAAGAGATCATGCGTACCCTCATCAACAAAGCTAAATCAGATCGCAAGCGAGTGGTCTTTCCAGAGGGTGATGACACCAAAATTTTGCGTGCCTGCCAGATTTTGGTCGATGAAAAAATTGCTATTCCCATCCTACTTGGCCCTGAAGATAAAATTAAAAACAAAATTAAAGAGCTCGGTCTCGATCTTCATGGCGTACAGATCATCGACACCAAAGGCAGTCCGAAGAACCGTGAATACACCGACGAGCTATTCCGCATGCGCCAGCGTAAGGGTGTTACTCTAGCTGAGGCCAGCCGCACAATTTGTCGTGAGCGCAACTACTATGGCGCGATGATGGTACGTATGGGCGATGCAGACGCTATGCTATCAGGGGTAAATCACCACTATCCCGAAACTATTCGCCCCGCCCTTGAAGTAATTGGCAAACAGAGTTCAGTCAGTGGCGTACATGGTCTATATATGCTGGTATTCAAAAACGAGGTCATCTTCTGTGCCGATACCACAGTGACTATTGACCCTACAGCAGAAGAGCTAGCCGAGACTGCTATTTTAGCCTCGAATAAGGCACGTCAGTTCGACGTTGATCCGCGTGTCGCCATGCTGTCATTTGCTAACTTCGGCAGTGTTAATCATCCCTTTACAACCAAGGTTAGAAAAGCCACAAAACTGGTCAAAGAGTGGGCACCAAATCTGGTTGTAGATGGTGAAATGCAAGCTAATGTTGCGCTAGATCCAGAGATAACTGAACGGCAGTACCCGTTTTCAGGCTTAAAAGGCAACGCCAATGTTTTAATTTTCCCTGACCTCAACTCCGGCAACACAGCATATAAACTCCTCGACAAACTAGGTGATGCTGAAGCGGTTGGCCCAATCCTCATGGGGATGAAAAAACCTGTTCACGTGCTGCAGCGCGGCGATGATGTTAACGATATCGTCAATATGGCGGCAGTAGCGGTAGTTGATGCTCAGGTCTCCACGGATGAAGAGATCACCAACGGCTTTCACTAAGAATATCTTTCCACTAAACTATAGATCGTAACAAGAGGCAGGTCACTAATATGATCTGCCTCTTTTGCTTTTGCAGCCCCATAGAGCCGGCACCCAGCAAAACTGTTAGCAACTAAGCCACTTTTATTCCGTAATTAATCCTGATAGAATATGGCTTTATTTTCAACTACACCTATGGAGACAATCATACCATGCGCTATAAAAGCACCCGCGGCCAAGTAAACGGCATATCCTTTAAAGATGCTGTCATGATGGGCCTGGCCACCGATGGAGGATTACTGCTACCAGAGTCCATTCCCCAATTTACTGCCGAGCAAATAAACTCTTTTTCCTCCATGAGCTATCCCCAGATAGCCTTTGAAGTCATATCGCGCTTCACCGGTGAAGATTTTCCTGCCGCAGACCTGCGGGCATTGATTGAGCGCTCATACGCTACTTTTGACCATCCCGAAGTAACACCACTTATCCATAAAGATGGCGTGTATATTCTGGAACTGTTTCACGGCCCCACCTTGGCCTTTAAAGATGTTGCCCTACAACTGCTGGGCAACCTGTTTGAATACCTACTGGATGAACGTAACGAAAAGATGAATATACTCGGTGCCACATCAGGTGACACCGGCAGCGCAGCTATCTATGGAGTTCGTGGCAAAGATAAGATCAATATCTTCATTATGCACCCACAGGGCAAAGTGTCGCCCATTCAAGAGCTGCAAATGACCACAGTAACTGACGACAATGTGTTCAACTTGGCTATTCGCGGTACTTTTGATGATGGTCAACGCATAATCAAAGAGATTTTTGGTGATTTAGATTTTAAAACCACCTATGCCCTAGGCGCGATAAACTCCATCAACTGGGCACGGGTACTAGCTCAGATTGTCTACTATTTTTACGCTTACAGCCGCGTACAAGCAGAGACTGGCAGCAAAACCATAGATTTTTCCGTACCAACCGGTAACTTTGGTGATATTTTTGCTGGCTACATGGCCAAACGCATGGGTTTACCTACCAGCAAACTGATTCTTGCTACTAATGAGAACAACATTCTCTCCCGTTTTGTCCTCAATGGCGACTACTCGGTAGACAAAGTAGTGGAAACGCTATCGCCATCCATGGATATTCAGATAGCCAGCAACTTCGAACGCTACCTGTACTATCTGCTCGATGAAGACAGTGAATCACTGCGTGGTTTGATGGAGAGCTTTGCCATCAGCAACAGTCTGCAATTTGATGAGCAACTGCAAAGCAAAGTGCGTCAAGATTTTGCTGCGCTCAGCGTAGATAAACAGGCGACTCTGGAGCAAATAAGCAGCTTCTATGCAGAGACGCAATATATTCTCGACCCCCACACCGCTGTAGGCGTGAAAGCAGGAAAAGAGCTCAGCGATCCCGATATTCCATTGGTCTGCTTAGCAACTGCCCATCCGGCCAAGTTTGGCGAAGCGGTTCTGCAAGCCATTGGCAGTCAACCACCAGTACCTGACTCACTAAAAGATATCGAACAACGGCCACGGCGCTGTGACATCATCGACGCTGAAACTGAACAAATTAAAGCTTACCTCAGTAAGCGCACACGCTAGAACTAAAGAGTTAAAGCTATTTCCACAAAAAATCCCGCACTAGACTGTAAGTGCGGGATTTTTTTTATGCTCTACTCTACAAGTGGCATCAAACAGTTACAAACTTAGGCTGGCAAAACTTTTTTCCACGCATCAATGCTAACCTGCGAAAATAGTCCCGCTTTGGCATAAGGATCATTAGCCGCAAATTTTTCCGCCGCAGCGCTCTCCTCTACATCAAGAATAACCACGGAACCATTCATGTTTCCAGCAGCATCCAGTGTTGGCCCAGCGGCAATCAATTTATCCCCAAAGCTTTTCAGGTACTCAATATGGGCTGGTCTGTTTTCCATGCGCACCGCCAGTTGATTCTCCTTGTCAACACAATGAATTACATATAACAAAGCTACCTCCTATCTATAAATTACCGTTTTACTTACTCATTTGACCATTTTTTGCAACTTGGCCAACTCATCATCTCGCAAAAAACGCGTTTTCCCCGGCGCTAAATTACCCAACTCTATATTCGCCATGCGCACCCTCTTGAGTGAACTAACACTGGAACCAACGACGCTACACATACGCCGTACTTGACGGTTGCGCCCCTCAGTTATAGTTAATTCGAACCAGGTATTGCGCGCGGAACTACGCACATGCGCAATTTTGGCTGGCGCGGTAATCCCCTCTTCCAACATTACCCCCCGTTCGAGAGCCTGTTGCGCATTGGGCGAAAGAGTACCGCTAATTTTCACTAGATAGGTTTTAGGTATTTTATGGCGCGGGTGCAGAATATGGGCAGCGAGATCACCATCGTTAGTCAACAACAGCAACCCCTCAGTATTGAGATCAAGACGCCCAACGGGAAACAGGCGTTGACTAATATCCTGCAAAAAATCATTTATTGTCGGTCGTCCTTGGGGATCGTTTAAGGTAGTGACATAGCCAATCGGCTTATTTAACAGCAGATACACCTTTTCTTGTTGTTTGCCAAGTTCGACCCCATTGACACACACCTTATCTACGCTTAGATCGGCTTTATCCCCCAACTGAGCAGGTTGTGCGTTAACAGTAACACGCCCCTGAGAGATCCACTCTTCGGCCTTCCGTCGTGACGCAAGTCCGGCTTGAGCGATTAATTTTTGTATTCGTTGTGGCTGTGACATCAGTTATCAAAATCCATTTCTAGAGATAGCGCCGCATCGTCAGGGGCAGTAAACTCTTGTAAGTTCGGCAGGCCGGACAGATCCTTTAAACCAAAATATTCAAGAAAATATTTAGTTGTTCCATAGAGAGAGGGTTTGCCAGGTGCATCTTTTTTACCGACCACTTTTATCAGTTGCTTTTCCATCAGTAGACGTACCAAACCACCGGATTCCACGCCGCGTAAATACTCAATCTCTGCCCGAGTAACCGGTTGGCGATAGGCGATAATTGCTAGGGTTTCGGTAGCAGCCTTGGACAGACGGGTACGCCTTGAGCTCTTGAGCTTTAACACCCAGGGTGCATATTCTGGGCGCGTGCGCAGCTGAAAACCTCCAGCTATCTCCTGCAACAGGATTCCACGGCTCTCTTGGGCATAGTCCACAGTCAACTCCTGTAGGACTAAACGCAGTTGCTCACGCTCAACTTCAAAGATGGCGAGCAATCTATCCATCCGCAAAGGTTCATCACTGGCAAATAATACCGCCTCTAAGCGTGATTTTAAAGTTGCGCTATCCACTACTCTTCCTGACTAGTGCAGTCAGAACTGCAGTTTTGAGTGTGCACTGGATAAATATATATCATCCCTTGCGGATTAAGCTGAACGATTTTACAGCGTTGTAATTTAACACACTCCAGAACTGCAATAAACATAACTACAATTTCAAGGCGCCGCGGCAAATCGGAAAAACATTCATTAAATGGCATATGCTCTCGCCCATCCAAGAGCGCACGCAACTTTTGTCCAGCTTCAGCCACAGTCAAATCGGTGACATATACCTCATGGTATGGCGGCTCTACTACCCGTTCCAGAACGCCTCTTAACGCCTGTACCAGTTCGAATAATCCAACTTCACCGGTAACATCAGGTGCCAGGGTACTCTCCGCCATATCCGATTCAGCATTTTCTGGCCGTGCAAAGACATCTCGCTCTAACTGAGGATATTCGTCTAGCTGCTGGGCACCATCTTTATAACGCTGGTACTCCAACAACCGGTGTACCAATTCAACACGAGGATCGATATCGAGATCATCACTACTTTCGATGGGCGGTACTGGGAGCAACATCTTCGATTTAATATGGATAAGAGTAGCCGCCATCAGAAGAAATTCGCTAGCGACATCGATATTCTGTGCCTCCATCTGTTCGAGGTAAAACAGATATTGCTCAGTAATTTTAGCTATGGGGATATCGTAAATATCCATCTCATGCTGGACAACGAGATGCAGCAAAAGATCTAAAGGGCCCTCGAAACTGTCGAGTTTTATCGCATAGCCGCTAGCAGCGTTCACAACTAATCAATGGCTAAAGAGAAAACTAACAACCGCATTAACGACCTCTACATGTTGACCAGCGAGAATTGATACTATGGATAATATTATCGGACCAAGCACTGTGGACCAGATATCGGTAAAAAACACCAGCGCAATAACCAACATAAACCCAAAGGGTTCTATGCGCGACAATATGGCAGAATAGCGATTAGGCAACATAGCCGACAGAATTCTCCCCCCATCTAAGGGTGGAATTGGCACGAGGTTAAACACCGACAATATGACATTAATATATAGACTAAAGGCTGCCATCATAGCCAATGGCTTCGTCACGCCAGCAATATTAAACGGCAAACTTCCATCGATAAATCCGATGGTCTGTAGCAACAGCGCCGACGCCATAGCTAACAACATATTCGCTCCAGGGCCAGCGAGTGCGACCCACAGCATATTTTTTTTGGGATTGCGTAAATTGGCAAAATTCACCGGCACCGGACGAGCCCAGCCAAAACCTACAAATAGCAGAGCTAGTGTACCCACGGGGTCGAGGTGGCGCACGGGATTTAGTGTCAGGCGTCCCAATAGGCGCGCGGTTGGATCACCGAATCTGTCAGCCACATAACCATGAGCAACCTCATGAATGGTAACTGCCAACAGCGCAGGAACAAGCATAATTGAAATCTTTATTAACATATGTTCCATAGGTTATAAAATCCCTATCACTGATTGCAATTTGACATTATCTCGACAACAACTGAACAATAAATGCCGTCTCATCCTCTTTGGTAGTAACAACTCCATCAATTTTAGCAGCAAGAAGCTGGTGCAACATTGTTCCAACATCAGGGCCAGCGGCCACTCCCAATTGGAGCAGGTCGGCCCCATTTAAGACAGTTTTTATGCTGCGCAACTTAGTAACATAGTGTGAGAGTAGCGCTCTGACTGTTTCATGGCTCGTTTTCGCCATGAAATATACCAACATTTCACTACTGGCTCCATGTAACATTTGGCACAATTTGCTTTTGGCCAATTTAGCTGGATCGTTATGATAACGCTCTAGCTGATTATAAGCAGCTAAATAACGCTCGCGCTCTTCACCAAACAGATGTGCTAATCTTTGCGGTAGCGCCAAACGCTCGCACAACTGTTGCATCTGTACCAGAGTCAGAGCAGCGCTTAAGCACAAAAAATATACCGCCTCACGCTGCACTCTGGTGCCACTATATAACAGATCATACCAAGCGATAGTTTTACTCGCTTGCGAGAATTGCCCTGTTATCGAATCATCCATCTTAAAGCCTGCAGACAAAAACTGCAACAATCCTAACTGTTCTAAGCGTTGCACAGCGGGCAGAGGATCATCTTCAGCTAAAATAATCCACAGCTCGTGAAATAAGCGCTGCTGATTCACCTTTTCCAGAAATCCCATAGCCACAGCACTGCGCAGTAGACGCTCGGTGTGCATCCCCAGCTTAAAACCTAAACGCTGCTCAAAGCGCACCGCCCGAAACGCGCGCGTAGGATCTTCGACAAAGCTGAGATTATGTAACACGCGGATAGCTTTTTCGTGCAGATCACGCTGCGCGCCAAAACAATCGATCAACTCACCATAGCTATCATGATTCAAAGATAACGCCATAGTGTTGATGGTGAAATCGCGGCGATACAGATCCGACTTGATTGAGGCTTCTTCCACGATGGGCAATGCCCCAGGCTTTAGATAGTACTCCGTGCGCGTTGAAGCAATATCGACTTTGAAACCATCGGAAAATATTATCACTGCGGTAATAAATTTTTCGTGGCAGCGGACACGGCACTCAAATTGCTGTGCAAATGCGCGCGCGAACTCTATGGCATTGCCTTCAACGACAATATCGACATCGAGGTTTTTCTGCCCCAACAGTAGGTCGCGCACAAAACCACCCACCGCATAAATTTCCAGTTGCTGCGCAGCTGCTACATGCGACAGGTCCAAAAGTAACTGTCGCACCCTGCTGGGCAGACGAATATCCAGCAACCGCGTTACCTGGCGGCGATTAAGACTTAGACCATCCTCCTGTCCAGCTCTAGTCACCACATGGCGTAATTTACGCCCCTGAGTAACACTATGACGCAGTAAATCGGTGCGGGTAACTACCCCAACCAATTTATCATGTTCAACAATAGGCACTAAGCGCTGGCGCTGATCAACAACCAATTGCTGAATTAAGGGGATATCTCCATTCGGCGGCGCTACGCCAAACTCTATCGTCATGTATTCGCCTACTAGGGCAGCGTCTAAACCGTGATGTACCGCACGTTCAACCGTCTGCCGGGAGATGAGGCCAACAACCTGCGCCTTAGCATCAACTACCACCAGCGCATTAACGTGGCAGCGAGTAAGTTTAGCGCGCACCTCAGCTATTGATTGCTCGGCAGTTGTCACCTGTACTGGAGCTGACATAAGGTGATGAGCCTGCCAGTGCGGTTCTATTGTCTGCTCCAAAACTACCGGCAGCATCTGCATTACCTGCACCAGAGTCTTATCATGCACCGTAGCCGAAGCTGCACTAGCATGGCCGCCGCCACCGAAGCTCGCCATAACAGCTCCAACGTTGACCTCATCGATCTGAGAACGGGCGACCAAAAACACTCTATCCTCTAAACGCACCGCCACAATTACCACGGCAAGATTTTCTATATCACGAATTTTATGTGCCAGTACCGCCAGATCCCCGACATAACAATCAATAGAAGCCTGAGCTAGATAGACATCAACACCATGAATGGATACCAGTTGCAGTGAGCGCAACAACTGATGTAGTAACTCGACCTGCGAGCTGGTCAACTCGCGATTTAACGCCGCAGCTACCTTTATCATGTTAGCGCCGCACTCACGCAGATAAGCCGCAGCCAAATAGTCATTTTGACAAACAGTAGGAATTAATAGGTTAGCGGTATCTTCGTATAAGCCCAACATCATCATGGTAGCCTGCGCCGCAGTTGGCAGCAACTGTTTCTTCTGTAACTCGGCAACCATGATAGTTACTGTTGAACTAACCCCGGTATCGATAATTCCACCCACTGCACGATTTAGTTCCACTGGCGGGTGGTGATCATAAATTACCACCTCCACATCTTCGCGCGCTAAGAGTGGTGCAAAGGGACCAATGCGTTCTGAGGCATTAGCATCAACAATAATTAGACGTTTAACTGTGGAAAAGTCGACATTTTTGCAGCGTTCAAATACCAGGCTGCTGCATATTTCAGTGGTTAAAAAGTCGCGCAGGGCGGGCTCTTGAGAGCCAGCGAAAACCATAGCAGCATCAGGATACACCAACTTCGCTGCCACCATAGCCCCGAGGCAGTCAAAGTCTGCATTGACATGAGTTGTAATAACATCCATTGAATACTGCCCTAATGTAGCTGGAGTATGCTAACTGTGTAGGCTACCAATCCAGTCGTTAATATCACCAATACCCTGTTGGGTTAAAAAGGCAGTTATGCCATCAATAATTTCATCCATAGAGCCTGGATTTACCAGATTAGCCGTACCCACCTGAACCGCCTTGGCACCGAGCAGAAGAAATTCCAAAGCATCCTCAGCACACATAATTCCACCAACACCAATAACCGGTATTGATACTGCGTTAACCACCTGATGTACCATGCGTAACGCTACGGGTTTTATTGCCGGGCCAGACAACCCACCAGTTCCGTTGGCCAAACGTAATCGACGGGAGTGAATATCCACAGACATGCCGGTCAAAGTATTGATACAACAGATTATATCTGCGCCAGCCTGCTCAACGGCCCGTGCCACAATGGTGATGTCAGTAACATTGGGGGTCAACTTGGCAATCAGCGGCTTAGTCAAGCATCTACGCACCTCGGACACCACCTGCGCTGCTGCGATCGGATCGGTGCCAAAAACAATGCCGCCCTGTTTTACATTAGGGCAGGAGATATTCAACTCAACAGCTTTAACAACATCTATATGCTCCAGCTTGTCCGCTACCTGAATATACTCATCCAAAGTGTTACCAAAAAAATTGGCAATAACCGGAGTGTGCAACTGCTGTAAAAATGGTACTTTATCGCGCATAAAGGCATCGATACCAACATTTTGCAACCCAATCGCATTCAACATTCCTGATGCTGTTTCGGCAATGCGCGGGGTAGGATTACCTGCTTTAGGCTGCAAAGATAACCCCTTGGTAACCAAGGCTCCCAATTTATTCAATTCCAGATAATTGCTAAATTCAGCCCCGTAACCAAATGTACCCGAAGCCGGCATCACTGGATTGTCCAATTGAAGCCCAGCCAAATCAACGGATAATGCTGGCGACGTATGCATGCTGTTATTTTTCATGTTGACCATCCTGTGTCGGCCACGCTAGATCCTCGGCACAAAAAACTGGCCCTTGGCGACAAGTACATAAATAATCGGGATGCGCTTCTGCATGGTTTTTACCTGGCACAACACAGCCTAAGCAGGCTCCTACCCCACAGGCCATAAGTGCCTCCAATGACACTTGCAACGGTGCACCAGCAACACAACAGATATTGCGCACTGCGGCCAACATAGCATTGGGACCACAGGCATATACTGCCGCATCGGGAAAGTGCTCCAGTTGACGTTGTAACACGTTAGTTACCAGACCAGCCTCACCGAGGCTACCATCATCAGTTGCCACATAGGTCTCGACCCCAAGACGCTCAAATTCCGTGATACACAGAATATCATCACGGGTACGCCCACCCATCAACAATCGGACCTGTGCACCATTTTTGCTTAACTGTTCGGCCAACATATATAGCGGCACCAAACCAATACCGCCGCCGACCAGCAAATGGTTCTCCACTTGTGGCGCAATAGAGAAGCCGGAGCCTAAGGGGCCAAGCAGCTCAACACAATCCCCACTTTGCAAGCTCGACATCAACGCAGTACCACTGCCGACAACTTTGTATATCAATTCAACAAATTCTCGTTGCGGCAGTTCGTTGCACTCAGCAGGCATCGTCCCAACACGAAAGATCCCAAAGGGTCGACGCAACAAGGGCTGATTAAGCTGCTGGATACGCAACATAACAAACTGCCCCGGAGCAGCATGGCTGACATAACCAGGGGCGAGGATCTTCATGCGGTAATAACCGGCAGCGACCTCGCTATTATGCAGCACAACAGTTTTTAAATTTTTCATTTTACCAATGAACCTTTCGCCGACGCTCGGCTCTTAACTAGACTGACGCCGCCACTGCATCAATAAGGCATCTTCCCCATCCGAGTAGTAGTTTGTACGCCTATCAACAGTAAGAAATGCAAACTTTTCATACAGCCTGATGGCGATTGCATTACTACTGCGAACCTCTAAAAACGCACTGTCTATTTTACAGGAGTCAATATAACTAAAAACGCAATCCATAAGCACCCTACCCACTCCCATACCGCGCAGTGATGGGGTAGTAGCAACATTGTGAATTTCTACTTCAGCGGCAATATCCCAAAAGCAGATATAGCCTGCAATTGACTCATCCACCACACAGAGTATGACATGGGCTAATGGATTATCCAATTCGCGCTGAAACAGCTCTCTCCCCCATGGCTTACTGTGGCAATCCTGCTCAATAGCAACAACATCAGTTAAATCCTCGGTAGTCATGGCACGCAACTTACAGACTTTTGCACATTCATGATAGCTTGCGAGGAATGTAGAGAAGAGCGCTGGGTATTTTTGTTCGCATTTATTCATTTAGGAATAACTGACAGCCTTAAAATTTGGTATAATCTGCGGATGTATAATCATATTGTTAAAGAAATATGTGCGTGGATTTCATTCTAAGCTACCAGCCACCTCGTGTAAAGACAGTAAAGAAGTTCAATAATGATAGCGATACAGGTGCAATAGAGCGAATTTGACATTGACAACACATAGTCCATGTTTTATTACTGACGCCACTTTTAGCACTAGGAGTTAAACTTTGGAAAATAAAAAAGCAACATACAAAGATGCCGGCGTTGATATTGATGCGGGCAACAGATTCGTCGACATGATAAAGCCCCTTGTCAAGTCAACCTCTCGCCCTGAAGTATTAACCGACATTGGTGGTTTTGGTGGCCTGTTCTCGTTTCATAGTGACAAATATAAAAAGCCAACTCTAGTTTCATCAACAGATGGCGTTGGCACCAAACTTAAGCTGGCGTTTATGATGGATAAGCACGATACCGTCGGTATCGACTTGGTTGCTATGTGCGTCAACGACATTATTGTGCAGGGTGCCGAGCCACTATTCTTTCTCGACTATATGGCGACAGGCAAGCTTTCGCCCGAAAAAGCAGCTGAAGTGATTAAGGGCATAGCTGAAGGGTGCAAACAGGCGGGATGTGCCCTAATAGGTGGTGAAACAGCTGAGATGCCAGGTTTTTATGCTGCTGGAGAATATGATGTAGCTGGTTTCACCGTTGGCGCGGTTGATAACGACAACATTATTGATGGCTCGTCGATAACTGTTGGCGACAAGATTATTGGCATTGCCTCCAGTGGCTTGCACTCTAACGGCTTCTCCCTAGCGCGTCAGGTATTTTTTGACATCATGGGTCTGAAACCCGAAGATACCCCCGAAGGATTCAGCCAATCAATAGGCATGGAACTGCTGACCCCAACGCGTATCTATGTCAAAACCATCCTTAATCTGATTCGCGATTTCAATATTAAAGGTATGGCGCATATTACTGGTGGTGGCTTGCTAGAGAACATACCGCGAGTACTACCCAAACACTGTCAGGCCGTTATAACAAAAGACAGTTGGGAAAAACCTGCGATTTTTACCGCCCTGCAAGCTGGTGGCAATATTGATGATACCGAGATGCACCGCACCTTCAATAATGGTTTGGGTATGGTTTTAATTGTTCCCAATGACCAGAGCGAAGAGATATTGATCAGGCTATCAGGATTAAATGAAACAGCTTGGGAGATTGGCGTTATTGAGAAAGATACTGCCGACCTACCCAGCGTCAAGCTGGTATAACGCAAAAGGTACGGGAGCTAAACGTGGCCAACAAACTACGCATCGGTGTCTTGGCATCAGGTGGCGGCACAAATCTACAATCAATTATTGACGGATGTGCGACAGGCTTTATCGACGCAGAAATTGTGATCGTTATTGCCAACAACCCTGACGCCGGTGCCCTGACCAGAGCTAACAAAGCAGGTTTAACTTCCCAGTGCATCAATCATCGCGAATTTTCCCACCGTGAACAATTCGATAAGGCCGTCGTAGCTACCTTGGTAGAACACAAAGTCGATTTGGTTGTGCTAGCTGGCTTTATGCGCATAATAGGTCAACAATTTATAGCGGCCTTTCCCGAACGGATAATGAATATCCACCCTGCCCTTCTGCCAGCATTCCCAGGGTTACATGTGCAACAGCAAGCTTTAGATTACGGCGCACGCTTCTCTGGTTGCACAGTACATTTTGTAGACGGTGGTGTCGACACTGGACCAATTATAATTCAAGCGGTAGTGCCAATTCTAGAAAATGACACAGAACAGGAGCTAGCGGCACGGATTTTAGTGCAGGAGCATAAGATATACCCGCAGGCGATACAGTGGTTTGCCCAAGGGAAAATAACCGTTCACGGGCGTAAGGTAATCATTGCCGACCATGATCAAATTCAGGATACTCAGCTAATCAACCCACCGCTTGCCCAATGAAACAACTACAACCTGTATTAGTAAGCGCCTGTCTGCTTGGTCTAAACACACGCTATGATGGGCAAACAAAGCAGTGCCGTGCAGTTAAAGAGTACCTAGAGCAGCACCAACTGTTACCCATCCCGATCTGCCCTGAGCAACTGGGTGGATTGACTACCCCACGCTGTGCCAGCTCTTTTAAGTGCGGCGACGGTCTAGCCGTTGTAAATGGCACAGGGGCGCTGTGCACGGAAATCGGCCAAGACGTAACTGCCAATTTTTTATCCGGTGCCCAGCAAAGCTTACTGATCGCCCAGCTTACCGGTTGCAGTTCAGCAATATTTAAACAGCGTAGCCCTTCATGCGGGGTTAACTTCATCTATCAAGGTCAGCATATTATTGCTGGCCAAGGGGTAACAACAGCATTACTGGCACAGCACGGCATAACCATAATTAGCGAGGAAGATCTAGCAGATTAGGATAATTAGTTTCACCATAATTATCCCTTGCGTCGATAGCAATATTATGCTAGTTATCTGTGTTCAAAAAACTTAGGAGGTCTACAGAGATATGTCCAAAACATGTGAAATTTGTGGTAAAAAACCGGTAACTGGCAATAACGTCAGCCATGCACATAATAAAACCCGCAAAGTATGGAATCCAAACCTGCAGAAGGTTCGGGCGGTACAAAACGGTGTGGTTAAATCAATGAAAGTTTGCACCCGCTGCATTCGTGCGGGCGCAGTAGTTAAAGGCTAAGTTAAGCTGATAATTAAAGCTTTTTTGTGCGTGACAAAATCAATAAAAAAAGGGAACTGGATAACCAGTTCCCTTTTTTTATTTTAACCATTGCAACTTTTAATCAGTAGCGGTAATGCTCAGGCTTATATGGTCCAGCAATATCCAGATCCAAATAGTCTGCCTGTTTCTGGGTCAGAGTGGTCAACTTTGCACCAAGCTTAGCTAAATGCAGTTTAGCAACCTTTTCATCAAGAATTTTTGGCAGTACGTAAACATCTTTTTCATATTTATTACTGTTTTGCCACAGTTCCATCTGTGCTAACACTTGGTTGGCAAAACTGTTACTCATAACAAAACTTGGATGTCCGGTAGCACAACCTAAATTGACCAAACGGCCACGTGCCAACAATGTAACTCGTTTACCATCCGGCCACTCTATCTGATCGACCTGAGGTTTAATTTCGTGCACTTTAAGCGTTGGGTCACGAAATAGCGAATCAACCTGAATCTCTGAATCAAAGTGGCCAATATTACATACGATGGACTCATGTTTCATCTGATCCATATGTCTACGGGTAATAACATCCACATTTCCGGTGGTAGTTACGAAGATATCCCCCCAGGCACAAGCTTCGTCCATATTTACGACATTGAATCCCTCCATGCATGCTTGCAGAGCACAAATTGGATCAATCTCAGTAACTGAAACCATAGCTCCCATACCACGAAAAGCTTGCGCACAGCCCTTACCTACATCGCCATAACCCAAGACCACACACTGTTTACCGGCGATCATTACATCAGTAGCGCGCTTAATACCATCGAGCAATGATTCACGGCAACCGTACAGATTATCGAATTTACTTTTGGTTACCGAATCGTTGACATTAAATGCTGGGAACATCAATGTTTTATCTCGTGCCATTTGATACAGGCGATGCACCCCAGTTGTAGTCTCCTCACTTACGCCAATAAGATTTTTAGACAGCTTGCGCCAGTAGCTACTATCCTCACTAAGTGTACGATTTAACATTCTGTCCACAATACGAATCTCTTCGTGATCGTCACACACTGGTGGGATTTTGTCGGTTTTTTCATACTCAATTTCGCGTTGAACTCCGCGATGCACTAACAGTGTAGCATCACCACCATCATCAAGAATCATGGTTGGCCCCTGAGGAAACGCCAGAGTTTTTTTGGTATATTCCCAATAGTCTTCCAAACTCTCACCTTTGATGGCAAAAACAGGAACTCCAGTAGCCGCAATAGCTGCAGCTGCATGATCTTGGGTAGAGTAGATATTGCAGCTTGCCCAGCGCACATCGGCACCTAACGCGACCAGCGTTTCAATAAGCACAGCCGTCTGAATAGTCATGTGCAGTGAACCAGAGATACGTGCCCCAGCTAATGGTTGGCGCTCGCTAAACTCTGCACGTACCGCCATCAATCCCGGCATTTCGGTTTCAGCAATAGTGATCTCTTTGCGGCCCCAGTTAGCTAAAGACATATCTTTCACGATAGTTTCCGCATTAATCTCACCGATATTGTTACAAGTCATGTAACTCTCCTAAATTAGAGTTATGAATTTTCAGCCCATGAAGAATTGGACCAGAATAGACAACAAATAGATAAAACAGATAAAACACCAACCAGCTCAATATACCTAGAATCCAACCGCATGGCGGTTTCAATAACAGTGGCAATACAAAACGTTCATGCACCGCCAGCATAGACTCTCTTTGTTGCGCGCTAGCATACGGAATTAACCAGCCACACACATAACATGCAAACCATGAATATTCCATTATGATGTGGGCGCAGCTATACCAAAAAGCAAAATATTGTTTAATCGGCAGACGCTGCAATCGCTGGGCACAATACTCTAACAACTGACATACAGACTGATCGCGATCCCCGTCTGGGGCTGCTGCAGCCTGAGGACTTGATGATGAACAATCTAACAGCCCAGTCCCTCCGGCGATAATCAGGAGAGTATTAAGCGTTATTCTAGAGCAAATTCCCTCGTTCACATAGCGCCGTGTTGAGGTGCTAATAAGCTGAGGTAATAGTACCCAGGTGGCCTTTTTTTCAACAGCATTGGCAAAAAAAACATCTTCAAGGGCAGAGACATCCTCACGATAAGGACCGACCCCATGCCACAGAGATTTGCCAAGCATTATCCCTTGGTCACCATAGATAGTGCCATGCCGATTCAACGCCGACTTTTCACCTAAATAGCGGTAAAATTTTTGTTTTTTATCTTTATGCTGAAACTTTAACCGAAAATGAGCGGCAATCTGTGCTGGTTGGCAGGCATGAGCCTCTTGGTTAAAAAATTCAACCGCATCGCGAAGCAAATAGGGCAGATGCCAACTACTATCGGCATGAAGAAACAGCAACAGGTCACCACTGGCTTTTTCTGCGCCACGATTCATCTGCACGGCGCGGCCCTTTGCACTGGGCACTACAACAATTTTATGTTTACTCCGTACTGAGTACTGTGCAATCAACATCTCGGAACCGTCGTCGCAGCAGCTAACACTAAAAATAATTTCCAGCGCTAATCCGCGTTGCAATTCCAAAGCGGCAAAAAGACTCTGAAGCGTTTTAGCTTCATTGAAAACAGGGATAATAATAGACAGATTTGGCTTAGATAAACACATATGGTGTTCTGAATCGCATAAGTAAAAATAAAAAAGCAAGGCAGTATTTTACTGCCTTGCTTAGCAGATTGTTTAATTGCAACTACAGACCAGCACGGCTGCGTAGAGACTGTATGCGGTCAGTTTTTTCCCAAGTGAAATCAGGTAATTCACGACCAAAGTGACCATAGGCAGCGGTCTGACGATAGATAGGACGCAGCAGATCCAGAGTTTCAATGATCGCTGCAGGACGTAGATCAAACTCCTCACGAACAATGCGCGCAATCTGATCAGAGGCTATCTTGCCAGTGCCAAAGGCATTGACCATAACAGAAACCGGTTCAGCCACACCAATTGCGTACGCAACCTGCACCTCGCATTTACTAGCCAAACCAGCAGCGACAATATTCTTGGCTACATAGCGTCCCATATAGGAGGCGCTGCGATCCACTTTAGATGGATCCTTACCGGAGAAAGCTCCACCACCATGTGAACCCTGTCCACCGTAGGTATCAACAATAATTTTCCGTCCAGTTAAACCACAATCACCCACGGGGCCACCGACGACAAAACGTCCTGTTGGATTGATAAAGAATTTAGTCTCTGCATCAATCAGATTTCCTGGCAACACCTTCTTGACCACCTCTTCCATCAGTGCCTCTTCAATCTGACGATGGGTCACATCTGGATCATGTTGGGTAGACAGAACAATTGCGTCTATACGTACTGGTTTATCATCAATATATTGAATAGAAACCTGCGACTTACTATCTGGGCGCAAAAAATCTACCACTCCAGCTTTACGAATAGCCGCAAGTTGCTGAGTCAGTTTGTGGGCAAAAACAATAGGCATTGGCATAAATTGCGCGGTGTCATTACAGGCATAACCAAACATCAGCCCTTGATCACCAGCTCCCTGATCCTTGAACATACCCTCACCCACAGTCACCCCTTGCGAGATATCTGGCGACTGACGATCCAGAGAGGTCATAACAGCACAGGTGTTGGCATCAAACCCGACATCAGAGCCGATATAACCAATTTCGCGAATTGTTTGACGGACAATTTCTGCATAATCAATTTTCGCATGTGTAGTTATTTCACCGGCTAGCATAGCCATCCCAGTGGTTACAAGTGTTTCGCAGGCAACACGTGCATATTTATCCTCAGTTAAAATAGCATCGAGAATCGCATCAGAAATCTGATCAGCCATTTTATCTGGATGGCCCTCACTAACAGATTCAGAAGTAAACATAAAATCGGTCATTGGCATTACGGTATTCCTTTCACACCTTAAAAATTACTCTATGTTTAATAAGCAACATAGAACTGTAAAACACCAGTCTAGCGAGCTTACATCATGTGATGTTCGATACTATCTTCAACCTCAAATTCGTAAGCGTACTCTTTTAGTGCCACATTCACAGCGGTGGCAACTTCTGCTGCAGTAGCAAAACTCCACAAAGATTCCAACAATTTTTTGCCCTCTGAACTATGCCACTGGCGCAATAACTTTTTCACGCGCGAAATACCACCGCTATTCATAGATAGTTCACTGTAGCCCATCGAAATGAGCAGCGCACTGTAAATTGGTTCGGCAGCCAACTCTCCGCAAATACAGGCGGGTATACCCGCAGACTGAGCTGCTTGAGCCACCTGAGCCAACGCACGCAAGATTGCGGGATGAAACGGCTCGTACAGATAAGCAACATGCTCATTACCACGATCAACCGCAAGACAATACTGGATTAGATCGTTGCTGCCAACTGAAAAAAAGTCTACTTCAGCAGCTAATAGGTCAGCAATGAGAACTGCTGCTGGAGTTTCTATCATAATACCAATCTGAATATCTTTATCGAAAGCAATATTAAGTGAGCTGAGCTCTTCCATCACAGCCGTTACCATCGCTCTACAAGAGCGCACCTCTGCCACGCCAGTTACCATGGGAAACAGGATGCGTATCTTGCCCAGCGCGGAGGCGCGCAATATTGCCCGAATCTGAACTTGGAACAGCTTCTGTTCATGCAGCGACAGGCGGATTGAGCGCAACCCCATGGCTGGATTAGCTTCCTCATCCAGACAAATATCGGGCACAAATTTATCTCCACCAACATCAAGCGTCCGAATAGTAACTGGGTGAGGTGCAGTCTGTTGAATAATACGCCGATATTCAACAAATTGTTCCTCTTCGCTCGGTGGTTGCTGTCGCGCTATATACATAAACTCAGTGCGTAACAGACCAATACCGGTTGCGCCATTGTGAATGGCCAACTCTGCTTCATCAGGAAACTCAATATTAGCTTTTAGCTCAATCTTTATACCATCACTAGTCTGCGCTGGCAGCTCACAGTACTCCTGCAGTTTTTGCCGATACAGATCATAGCGCTTTTGCTTGGCTAGATATTTTTCAATTGTTACAGGACAAGGATTTATTATTACACAGCCACTACAGCCATCAACAATAATCACTGCCCCAGGTACAACTTGGTTGGTGATATGTTCCGTACCTACTACAGCGGGAATCTCTAGCGACCGTGCCAGAATGGCCGTATGGGAAGTACGTCCACCCAGATCAGTAACAAAAGCTACGGTTTTTTTCTTATCCAACTGCAGGGTATCAGCTGGTGACAGATCATGGGCGACTATAACTGATCTCTGGACGAGGCTACTGATATTCTGTTGAACCGCACCGCGAATATTGCGCAGCACCCGCTCGCCTACAAGTTCTATGTCCGAACCTCGTTCGCGCAAATATTCATCTTCAATACTATCAAAGGTTTGACGAAACTGGCGCAATACTCTCTTCAATGCACCAGAAGCATTAATTTTATTATTTTTTATGATCTGAACTGTAGCATCGCACAGCATTGGATCATTGAGAATCATTAGCTGAGTATCAATAATATAGAAGTGCTCGGTCTGAGAGTTGTGGGACAGGCCATCCTTAATAACCTCGAGTTGCTGTTTAGCCAGCAAGAGAGCCGCGGTAAAAATCGCAATCTCGCCCTCAACAGCAGTTTCCTGAATATGATATTCCAGAACTGCCACACGGCGTCTATCCAAAAGATATAGCTCGCCAATAGCTATCCCTGGGGAAGCCGCAACCCCAGAAACACGCACATTTAGCGGATCACTCTTCGCCAAATTTGTCATTAATGAGTTGTCCTATCGCAGCCAATGCCTCTTCTGCATCAGCCCCCTCAGTACGCACCTTAATCAATGATCCTTTTGGTGCAGCCAACATTAATATTCCCATAATACTTTTACCATTTACATCTAAATCATCTTTTTCAACAAAAACTTCAGCGCTAAATTTTCCAGCCAACTGTACAAATTGCGCTGCAGCACGCGCATGCAGCCCCAAACGATTTATAATTTCAAACTCTTTTTCTGCCATACCAACCTTTAAATATTTCACAAAATAGATGTAGTAAAAACTTACTACATAAGCAATTTGCTCAGGGTTGTCACACTGACAATAACAGTACACAACACAATTGCCGTTGGTACCCCTTTCCGCAAACAAAAAACAGCTGCTAAGACAATAGCAACTACAAGAGCATTGGTAGCCATAGCCCACCCTAACGGCAGGTGGGCACCATGAACCAGCACTGCGCACACTGCGCCAAGAAGTACCACAGTGGCACGTTTGAGAACCAGAGCCACATCAGCAAGGTGAGCACGCTGTACCATGCCGATCACCGCTGCTCCATGATTATAACCGATCCACACGCCACAAATGCGCACAACAACTACAGGAAGATTAAACAATACCACCAATAAGATCGGCGCCCACCAAAAGCCATATGCAGCCAAAGCAACAGCAAAGCAGCAGATTAAAGAGCGATATCCACCCCAAAACAGGGCATCACCAACAGCAGCAACTGGAGCCATTACTGCATCAGCATATTGATGTGCCTCAATTGGCACGTCGCATCCTTGGCTGTGCTTAGCTTCTATAGCTATGGTTGCACCGGCAACACTAGAGACAAAAAAGGTGTTGGTATTAAAGTATCTTAAATACTTACTCAAAACCGCAGCTAATTTATCGGAAGGGTAAAACTCACGCAACTCTGGCAGCAAGGCCACACACCAACCTAAACCTTGAAATTGGCGATAATTCCAGCTCGACTGCACAAACAAACAGCGTAATGCCAGCCGCAATAGACCCCACTTAGAAACTGCAACTGGCACAGGCTCAGACATCACACAATCTCCAATATGGCATAAGTAACTGCAAAGCTAGCTACAAACAATGCCACAGTATGGCGCCCACGAATAACAGCTAAAGTTGCCGCGATACCCGTGATAGGAAAAATAGCTGCTAGCATGCGCCCATCAACTGGGAAGAGAAAGGCTATTTCATCAATATAGCCCAAGCCTATATTTAGGATAAAATTACCACTGGCAATTATAAAACCGGATGAAGCTAAAGAGGCGACGGCAAAAACGAGAAGACCACAGTAGTGATTTGCCACCAAGGAGCGCCAGCAACCACGCTCCAAGTTTCTCTGTGCGTGTAGAAAGAGGCGCTCATTTATGTGGCGCGCCCAGACGTCAAAGCATTTACCAATTTCGGCAAATACCACCACCAACAAGCCAACAGACACCACCAGTTCCCAGTGATGTTCGGGCAGGTGCACAGCAAATAATTTTATTAAAACTACAGCGCCAATAGCTGCTTGTGTATCATCTGGAGCAACAGCAGCACCGACAGGTAGTCGCATCAGCCAAAGAAGTTCTAGCATTATCCCCAATTGTAGCGCCGGGACAAAGATATCTAATAAATAACCCATGAGCGCAGCGCAAACTAAAGGGCGAGCCAGCATAACCGAGGCCATGGCAGTACGATCTAAACCTGCCACAGTAGATACAGCAGCAACCATCAGCCAATTTGCTAAATTCATAGACTACCTTAAAGAACGACAGTTGCAGTCCCAATGCAGCACCTTATCGGTCGGTATACACTGAGCGCTTATGTCAACGCCACACTGTGCTAACTGCTCTAAAGCCTGCAAATCATGGGTATCCATATACAATGTTTTTGATATACAGCATTTATGTTCACCGATGTGCATATTGCCCAAATTCAGCGCTTTAAAAACCAAGCCTCTTAGGTACGCCTGCAACGCACTATTTGGATTAGCAAACAACACCAGAACATTCTCTTTGGCAGAATCTAAGCTCTTACAGAGCTCTGGAATCTGTTCATGGGAGCAGATCTGCACCGCTATCGTCGATGGAACAACCGCTTGCATTAGTTGGCGACGAAAAGCATCCTGTGCCACAATATCATCCACAACTACAATAGATGTTGCCCGCACATAGGGGACCCAAGCCTCAAGCACCTGACCATGAATCAACCGATTATCAACACGCGCTAAAACTATCGCCATTAACTCTCCACACCACACAGAATATCGCTGGTTAAGACAATACTCTTTTGCCCATAGTTCCGCATAAATGTTGCCAACTTTGGCAAATCCATAGAGTCACGACTACTAGAAAATTTGAGTAAAATTGGTAAGTTTACCCCGTTTACTATCTCCACACGATTACTACTTAAAAAACGCGCAGCAATATTAGCCGGTGTACCACCAAATAGATCGGTCATAATAAGCACACCATCATCACAGCAATCAACTGCAGCTATATCCTCTTGCAATCGCTGCTGCATACTCTCCAAATCGTCATCAGCACTAACAGAGAGACAGCGTACATGACTTATTGGCCCTACTATGGATTCTGCAGCATTAAGTAACTCGGTAGCCAAAGCAGCATGGGTAGCAATAATAAGACCTATCATTCTTCCCCCTTGACTAGATCGCGATGAAAGACCTTAACATTTTGGGTCTCCTTCATCTTAGAGTGCAGCGCTTCAACAACAGCAACACTGCGATGATGTCCACCAGTACAGCCAACTGAGACCGTAAGATAACTCTTACCTTCTTGACGATACTGGGGCAACAAAAAATCTAGCCAATCAGAGGTGCGCTGAATAAATTCCTGACTTTGCGGATAGGCAAAAACATAATCGCGTACCGCTTTATCCAAACCAGTAAAGGGGCGCAGTTCAGCAACATAATGAGGATTAGGCAAAAACCGCACATCGAGTACCAGATCGGATTCCAGAGGTATCCCGTAGCGAAAGCCAAAGGATTGTAAACGAATCACCATCGGCACTACTTGATTGCACTCACCGTGCAGTTGGAGCAGCACACTAGCCTTTAATTGATGGACGCTGAGTTCGGTGGTATCAAATACCACTGACGCCAGAGTGCGCAGCGGCTGCAACATGCTGCGCTCTTGCGCAATAGCATTAGCTATATTGGCATGAACCATCAGTGGATGGCGGCGTCTAGTCGTAGAAAATCGGCGGATCAATGCATCATCCGTAGCATCAAAATAGTAGATATCTAGCTTATGCCCAGCAATCCTAACCTTTTCGAATGCAGCGCTACTCTCGGCTAAAAAACTGGGGTTTCGCACATCCATAACTATAGCGACACCACGCCGAGCAACTATTTCTAAATCGTCCTGCTCTAAAAACTGGCCCATTAAAGCTATAGGAAAATTATCAACTACATAATAGCCCTCATCTTCGAGAACACGTGCTGCTGTGGATTTACCCGAGCCGGAGAGTCCAGTAATAATAACAAAATGCATCACCTACTCCAGATCATCACCGATAATAACATGTGAACGCAACTGCGCAGTTTCCGCCATGCGCGCCTCTAAGCGGTCTTGGAACTCTCTGGCACTGTTATATCCCATCTCTTTTAGTAGTTGATTACGCGCAGCAACCTCTAAAATAGAGGAGATATTCCGTCCCGGACAAACAGGTACCTTCAATAAAGGAATCTTGAGTCCCAACAGTTCATAATATTGCTCATCTAGACCTAGGCGATCATAACTTGCCCCATTTTCCCATTCGAGCAACTCAATGGCTAAGTCAATTTTTTTGCGCTCACGAATTGCAGAGACACCAAACAGATGCTTGATATTTATGATTCCTAAACCGCGGATCTCCATGTGATAGTTTAGCAGATCACTGCCCTCACCAAAAAGTACAGCTGGCAGTTTAGTACGCACCCTAACCACATCATCGGCAACCAAGCGGTGTCCGCGCAGGACCAAGTCCAGAGCGCACTCACTTTTACCTATACCACTTTTACCTATTAACAACACTCCGACGCCAAAGATATCTACCAATACGCCATGCACAGTTGTCGCAGGCAACAACCGTTCCTCCAAAAAATTACTGATCATGGAGATAAAGGCAGAACTTTTCATCTGTGTACGTAATACGGGGATGGAGTGTGCTGCGGTTTTTTCCAGAAAGATATCGGGCGGCTGTTGCCCTTTGGTAATGATAAAACAGGAGAAGTTTAATTTGCACAGAGCTTCAATATTTGCAGCAGCTGTTTCGGTAGATAACTGCGCAAGATAGCTTAACTCAGTAGAACCAAGAATCTGCAGACGATTTGCATGCAAGAAATTCAGATGGCCAGCCAGACCTAGACCCGGCTTTTGGATACGGTGGGATTCTATCGTTTTATCTAACCCGTCGGCACCAGACAACACCACTAGGTCGAGTCCAGTATCCTGTTCTTCCAATAACTCCCTAATACTTAACTGAGCCATAGACTACCACCAATCGATTAAGTAACCATGCTATAGGGATTATAACACTTGAGTTATGCCGCCTCTTTATTGCGGATGATCTGATATATCTCTTCCGCAGTAACTGCGTCCATCAACTGTGCGCGCACAGCTTCATCTTTGAGAAGTTTAGATATTCTCGCCAAGGTTTTCAGGTGGACACTAATAGAGTCTTCCGGTGCTAACAATAAAAAGAATAAGTGTGCTGGTTTGCCATCCATGGAATCAAAATCAACCCCTTGTTTACTACGGCCAAAAGACAAAACCAGTTGATCAATATCTTTTAGCTTACCATGGGGTATAGCAACACCTTCACCGATACCGGTGCTACCTAGACGCTCACGTTCCTGAAGGACTTCTAAGACCTGATCGCGCTTTAGTCCAGATACAGAACGTAATAACACGTCAGTCATCTCTACCAACACATCATTTTTATTTACTGATTTGATGTCAGCCTCTACTGAGGCCGGATTTAGCAAGTCAACAATATTCATAATCATTCGTTTGCAAAAACAGCGCGGCATCAACTTGCCGCGCTGATATTATTAGTTATCTTATGCTTCAGGGATAATTAAACCGTAGTTTCCATCCTTGCGGCGATATACAACAGTCACCTGCTCGGTGGTATCATCACTGAAAACCAAAAATTCTTTATTCAACAGATCCATCTGCATAACCGCTTCATCAACCGACATTGGCTTGAGAGAAAAACTGTGGGAGCGAATAACTTGTGGCTCTGCATCTTCAACTTCAAAGCTGGCTGCTTCGTAAATAGTCTTGGTTATATTGCGCTCCCTACCTTTACGGGTAGTATGACGCTTTAATTTTTCTTTATACCGTCTAAGCTGACGCTCTAGTTTGTCTACTACCTCATCAATAGAAGCGTACATATCATCAATAACTTCGGCTGACGCTTTGATGGTAATACCTTTAGCTATGATAGTTACCACACTTTTATGACGAATTTTTTTCTCTACCGACAGTACTACCTGGGCATCAATGGGCTCATCAATATACTTATTTACCCGAGAGACTTTCTCTTCTGCATAAGCCTTTACTGGCTCACTTACGTCCATGTGCCGAAATGTTACTGAAATGTTCATGAATCCTCCTTGTTAATTATCAGTCAGTAGCGATAGCCAGCATGATTACCAATATAAACACGCCCACACTAAACAACCTAGTAAAGTATTACCAATGTACTAAAAAAACCTTTTACGCGCAGTAGATGACCCGATTCCTAACATCTCGCGATATTTAGTTACTGTCCGTCTAGCAATATCGATACCCTCAGCGTGGAGCAAAGCAACTATCTTCTGATCAGAATAAGGTTTTTTTTCATTTTCTTCAGCAATTATTTCTTCGATTCTAGTTTTAACACTTTCTGAAGCGATAGATTCCCCGCCAGTAGTGCCAATACCACTATTAAAAAAGAACTTTAGCTCCAACAAACCCTGCGGAGTCTGCACATATTTATTGGTAGTAACCCGGCTAATTGTCGATTCATGCATCTCAATATCATCTGCCACATCACGCAAAACCAGTGGTTTAAGATGGGTAATACCGTGATCGAAAAAATCACGCTGAAATTTAACAATGCTTTTAGTTACTTTTTCAATAGTACGTTGCCGTTGGTGAATACTTTTAATCAACCATAAAGCGCCGCGCATCTTTTCTTGAATATATTCATTTGTCGCGGCATCAACGGTCTTACCAGACAGAGCATTAGAGTAGTACGAACTAATACGTAAGTTGGCTAAGCCGTCATCATTAAGGGAAACAACATAGTCATCACCCACCTTATGCACGAAGATGTCCGGGGTAATATATTGCACATCTGACGAGCCATATTGACTACCTGGATATGGATCAAGGGTAGCCAAAACTTGAGCCGCTTCAAATACCTCCTCAACACTAACTTTGCACTGTTTAGCGATTACTGGATAGCGCCGCTCCTCCAACTCTTTAGAAAAATCACGTACGATACGTGCAGATAAGGAGTCCTCCAAACCTAAGCCGCGCAACTGCAACAATAAACATTCAGGCAGACTACGAGCAGCAACCCCAGGAGGATCAAACTTTTGCACCGCAGCTAAAACACTCTCCACCTGACTATATTCCGCACCACTCTGTTCAATAATAGGCTCCAAGCCACCTATTAGATAGCCATCATCATTGATATTACCAATAATCACTGCGGCAATCTGTTTATCTACATCACTAAACGCTGATAGATTGAATTGCCAGCGCAAATGATCACCTAGCGTGGTTTGAGAAGTAAGCAGATTTTCATAAGAGGGCTGATCATCATCACTGTAGTTTTCGCTAGCGCTACCACCTTGCGAGTAACCCTGAAGATAGGTCTGCCAATCATCGATTTGCGCTAAACCGTCAGTCTCGGCTACTTCCTGAGTTTTCTCTATATCGGAGGCAAGTGCTGTCTCCGGTTCTGGTGACACATCGGGTTCTGTCTGTCTAGCCTCTTCCACAACTGGGGTATCGTCCAATACCGGATTTTCTTCAAGCTCCTGATTAACCACCTCTTCTAGTTCAACCCGCGAAAGTTGCAATAACTTAATCGCCTGTTGCAACTGTGGAGTCATAACCAGTTGTTGACTTAATTTCAATTGTTGGCGTAATTCTAATGCCATCAGCTACCCTAATTTAAGTTTACTGACATCAAATACGTCAGTTTCGCACAGGACTAGTTCTCTACAGACGGAAGCTTTCACCCAGATAAATTTCACGTGCTAAAGGACTTTCTGCAATTTGAGCAGGTGTTCCTTTTTCTAAGATTGTACCATCATTGAGGATATATGCACTATCGCAAACACCCAAGGTTTCGCGAACATTGTGATCAGAGATCAAGACCCCAATGCCTCTATTTTTCAAATCAACGATAATATTTTGTATATCAATAACAGCTAACGGATCTATGCCCGCAAAAGGTTCATCTAACAAGATAAAACGGGGATCAATAACCAACGCCCGCGCAATTTCTGTGCGTCTGCGCTCGCCACCAGACAGGGCATAGCCTGGTGTTTTAGCAACATGCCCGAGACGGAACTCATCAAGAAGTTGCTGTAAACGTTTTTGGCGTTGTTGAGCATCGCCAACATGATATTCCAATATCGCCAGCAGATTCTGTTCAACCGTCAATTTACGAAATATTGACGACTCTTGCGGCAGGTAAGCTACGCCAGCAGCAGCCCGCTGATACATTGGCCATTCTGTCATATCCTGCTGATCAAGAGAGACTTTACCCTGCTCCGGTTTAATTAACCCAACAACCATATAAAAGGAGGTAGTCTTACCTGCGCCATTGGGGCCCAACAGCCCCACGACCTGCCCGGATTGCACCGCTAAGGCTACATCGTTAACTACTCGGCGTCCTTTGTAAGACTTCTGCAAACCGGTTGCGCTAAGTTGATGTGCATTCACTACTGTTGACCCTCGGGGACAAATACTGCCTTTACCCGCTGCTTCTCACCACCCTCAACAACACTGCGATTATCGTTTAGATAGACAACAATACGCTCACCAGCTACGTTATTGTCCCCCTGTACTACACGCGGATCACCAGTCAGCACAATTCGTCCCTCCTGATTATAATACACAGCTTGCTGTCCAGTTGCCACGCGGTCGAGTTGGACAATACGCACATCCTGCTGCGCGACAACCTTATCAACCTGTTTTTTCGTGCTGTTGCTGCTACTTGCAGCCTTGCTGTAGTATACCGTCATCTTTTGCGCATAGATAAATACTTCACCTTGCTGCGCTTGAACATCACCAATAAAGACAAAAACACCAGTTTTATCATCAGCTTCCAACTTGTTAGCACTGATATTTACTGGCTGATTGCTATCATGTTTAATCTCTTGTGTCTCGGCATAGGCAGTACTATCTAGTAGGCTACCACACAAGACTGCATACAATGCAATAATAGTGAAACTGAGTAAGCGCACTACTGACCTCCATTAAAGGGCTGAGGGTAATAAATAGCAGTTACATTTTTTTTCAGCACAAACCTACCATTACCAAGATCTCCAGCTAACCCAACGCCTGTAATAACAAAATTTTCACTGGTAATTTTAACCGCATCAGCTGTAGATATTTGGCCATCTTTTGATGACTTACCTACAAAATCAACCGAATTACTGGTAAAACGGTATCCATTTTGTGTCGTAATTACCACGTCACCACTTGCGTGAACTTTGCTCATCGCCGAATCTATAGTGCCAGTTTTAGCCGTCAACTCAACATCACCGGCTTCATCTTGGTCAAATAATTTCAAGCGAACATTCTCAATAACTGTCATCTCCTTGTTGACATCATGATCAGCAGAATCAGCAACAAGATTCCAGCGCGCCACACCATCTTCGGTTTCAGTGTAGTTCAATTCATGCAAAGTAACATCAGATTGCATGACTATATCTTTCAGCTCTTGTGCTGGTTCATCGGTGCGCTGATAGAACAGCACGACAACTACTAATGATGCACAGATGAGCACCACAGCCAACATCAGAAAATAACGAATGCGCTCACGAGTAATCATGGAAACATCTTTGTATTATCCCGCAAAATAACGGGCGGTAATCTCATCCCAGTGCCCAGATTCGTGCAACAACATATCACATATTTCCCGCACCGCTCCGCAGCCTCCGGCGCAGGTAGTAATATAATCCACATGTGGCTTAACCTCGGCACAGCCATCAGCGACCGTAAATGAACAACCAACGCGACGCAAAATAGGTAGATCGACTACATCATCGCCAACATAAGCCACCTGCTTCTCGCTAAAACCTGTTTTAGCGAGAATTTGTTCATAGGGCACCAGCTTATCCTTAGCCCCTTGGTAGACAAACTCAATATCCAACTCTTGCGCCCGATGGGTAACAATAGCAGATTCGCGCCCTGTAATTATGCCTACCGAAACTCCGGCGCGTTGTAACATTTTCAATCCATGGCCATCGCGCACATTGAATGCCTTGCTCTCAACTCCATTGTTATCGTAAATTATGCGCCCATCCGTCAGCACACCATCAACATCTAGCAGCAACAGACGGATCTGAGCTAAAGACTCTTTCACACCACACCTGCCTTAAGTAGATCGTGTAAGTGGACTATACCGACGGGTTGTTTATCTTCCTGCTGCTCAAAAACAAACAGGGAAGTAACAGAATACTGCTCCATCTGCTGCAGCGCTTTAGCAGCCAAGTTTTGGCGCAAAATACGCTTAGGATTAGCATTCATAACCTTAGAGATTAACCATTCCAGAGATTCGGTTCCAAGTTCGAGACAGCGGCGTAAATCACCATCGGTAAACACTCCAACCAATGCAGAGCTTGCGTCGACTACACCAGTTATACCCAGCTTTTTATTGGTAATTTCAAACAGGGCCTCTTTTACCGTTGTCTGCTCAGATACCAGTGGTATCTCCTCGCCTTGATGCATTAAATCATCAACGCGCAACAACAGACGCTTGCCCAAAGCCCCACCAGGGTGAAATAGAGCAAAGTCCTCAGCTTGAAAATTTTTCTCCTGCAGCAACGCAACCGCTAGAGCATCCCCCATAGCGAGAGTTACTGTAGTACTAGCTGTAGGTGCCAAGCCTAGAGGACACGCCTCCTTAGTTACAGATACATCAAGGGAAACATCACCGGCACGCGCCAAGGTACTAGACAGATTGCCCGTCATGGTAACCATACTCAAGCCCATGCGCTTAATAACCGGCAAAATGCGTAATATCTCCTCAGTCTCACCGGAATTTGACACCGCGATAACCACATCACCCTTTTTCAGCATCCCGAGGTCACCATGAATACCCTCAGCTGGGTGCAAAAAGAAGGCGGGGGTTCCTGTTGAGGCCATAGTTGAAGCGATTTTTTGGCACACTAAACCTGACTTACCCATACCGGTTATCACCACACGCCCAGCGCAAGAACTGAGCATCTCAATGGCAGCAGAGAACGTGGAATCAATGCGCTCGCGCAGCGCCAGAATAGCCTCAGCTTCTATGCTTAGGGTGTGCCGCGCACCTTCTAACACTTTTTTTGGGTCTATCATAATTTTTTCACCACTGCATCCAGTGCCAACAACGGCGTTAACAGACTGCGCAAATCTTTAAGATAAAGGGAATTTGGTCCATCACAGCGTGCGCACTCTGGATCTTCATGCACTTCGAGAAACAGACCATCAACGCCAGTTGCCACCGCAGCGCGAGACAGAGATGCTACATATTCGCGTTGTCCAGCTGAAGCGCCATCCGCTCCGCCTGGCAGTTGCACGGCATGTGTTGCGTCGAAAATAACAGGATAGTTCAACTCACGCATAATAATTAAAGAGCGCATATCGACAACCAAATTGTTATACCCGAAGGTGGTGCCTCGTTCAGTCAAAATAACTTGGTTATTACCGGTCGAGGTTATTTTACCAACCACATGGCGCATATCCCAGGGAGCCTGAAACTGCCCCTTCTTTACATTAACCACCTTACCAGTGTTACCTGCGGCAACAAGCAAGTCAGTTTGACGACAGAGGAAAGCGGGGATTTGCAGAATATCTAAAACCTGCGCCGCAGCACTCACCTGAGTCACGTCATGGACATCGGAGACAACAGGCACAGCAAATTTCTGTTTCACTTGCGCTAACAGCTCTAGGCCTGCATCCAATCCTGGGCCACGATAAGAGGTAACCGAGGTACGATTAGCCTTGTCGTATGAGGCCTTAAAAACAAAATCGATACCTAGCTCGGTCGTAAGATTCTTAAGAAAGTCAGCGATACGAAAAGTAGTCTCAGCATCTTCCAGCACACATGGCCCAGCGATAAGGGCAAATGGTTGCTGACCACCAAAACTTGCATTACCAGCATTTACCGTAGTAGTCATGATTTCCTCTTTGACTGTTTAATACAGGCCCCAACAAAGGATTCAAACAGTGGATGTGGTGCCATAGGTCGAGAGCGAAACTCAGGGTGAAATTGGCAAGCCAAGAACCACGGATGATCTGAAATTTCAACTATTTCAACCAGATCATTGTCTGGATTCACTCCGGATATCTCCAGACCAGCATCGGATAAAATCTGGCGATATTTATTATTGAATTCATAGCGATGACGATGGCGCTCGGCAATGTTCGCTTGTCCATAAATTCGTTGCGCCAAGCTACCTTCACATAACTGGCAATTGTAGGCACCAAGGCGCATGGTACCACCCTTAGTAGCAATAGCGCGCTGCTCCTCCATTATATGAATCACGGGATTTTCAGCTTCTGGTCGAAATTCACTAGAATAAGCATCTTTAAGCTTGCACACATTACGAGCAAACTCAACTACCGCCATCTGCATGCCCAAACAAATACCAAAAAATGGTATCTTATTTTCGCGCGCATAACGAATAGCTGCCGTTTTCCCTTCGCTGCCACGCTCGCCAAAGCCACCGGGAACTAAGATTCCGGCAACATCGTCAAAGACATCGCCAATACCATGGCGCTCCAAAGATTCGGAATCAATATATTTAAGATTCACACCGCAATCGTTACCGATACCGCCATGAATTAACGCCTCAGATAAGGACTTGTAGCTCTCCGTTAACTCGACATATTTACCGACAATCGCGATAGTAGTTTTAGTCAGCGGCTCTTTAATGCGACGCACAACCTCATGCCACGCAGTAAGATCGGGCTGTTTAGTCCATATTTCCAGACCGTCGACTACCCGCTCATCCAAGCCCTGCTCGTGATAAATCACCGGTACTTCATAGATAGAGGCAACATCCCGCGCAGTGATAACCTCCTCTTCACGGACATTGCAAAATAGAGCGATCTTGTTTTTCATGTCGCGAGGGATTTCGCGGTCACAACGACACAGCAAAATATCTGGCTGTATACCTATCTCACGTAACTCTTTAACACTATGTTGTGTTGGCTTGGTTTTTAATTCACCCGCAGCAGCCAAATATGGCACCAGAGTCAAATGGATATACAGCACATTATTGTGGCCTAAATCACTGCGAAATTGGCGAATAGCCTCTAGAAATGGGAGCGATTCGATATCGCCAACAGTCCCACCAATCTCAACAATGGCGATATCTACACCCTGAGCATTTTCAATGATCTTGCTCTTAATCTCATTGGTAATATGCGGAATAACCTGCACTGTCCCGCCCAAATAATCACCACGGCGCTCTTTTTTAATAACCGCATCATAGATCTGCCCGGTAGTAAAGTTAGATTTACGCGACAACTTAGCCGCGGTATAGCGCTCATAGTGCCCCAAATCCAGGTCGGTCTCAGCACCATCATCAGTAACAAAAACTTCGCCGTGCTGAAACGGGCTCATAGTTCCCGGATCAACATTGATGTATGGGTCAAGTTTCTGCATAGAAACACGCAGACCACGAGCTTCCATCAATGCACCGATAGATGCCGCTGCAAGTCCCTTCCCTAAAGAGGAGACAACGCCTCCAGTAACAAACAGAAACTTAGTTTTCATCAAACTATCCTCCACTGAAAATTCATCAGTTCTTCCTTCAAATATTAACCTAAATATCGATTACACCGCACAGAAAACCCTCAATAGCACAAGCGGCGAACTTTACACTGAACCAGCTGAAAAGAAAAGCACAAACGGTGCTCAGCAGTCCTCGCAAACCGCAGAGAACACCTCCGACAATGCAAGGCCCAACTAACCTAACCCTCTAACTTTGCAACTATAGAGCGTACTTTTTCCAAATCTTCTGGAGTATCAACACCTAATGATGGCTGCGTGGCTTCAACAACCTGAATTTTATAGCCATGCTCCAACGCCCGCAGTTGCTCCAACTTTTCTAATTGCTCCAGCGGGGTGGCCGCCAAGGTAGGATAACTAAGCAAAAATTTGCGGCGGTAAACATATAGCCCAATATGTTTGTAAGCAACACAGGGCATTTGCTGCTCAACACTAAGCGGCAACTGCTCACGTGGACAGGGGATAGGCGAACGGGAAAAATATAGTGCTGCCCCCGAGCGATCGGTTACTACCTTAACCACGTTGGGATTAATAAACTCAGCCACCTCATCTATCCGCACCATCAAAGTACCCATGGCAATATTGGCGTCAGCCAGCAATGGTGCCACAGCTAGGTCTATCATCGCTGGATCGATTAACGGTTCATCACCCTGAACATTGACGATCAAATCGCAATCTAAGCCCGAAGCAACCTCCGCTAAGCGATCTGTCCCCGTCTCATGCTGAGCGGAGGTCATACAGAGTTCACCACCAAACTCACGCACCACTGCCGCAATGCGCTCATCATCAGTGGCAACAATTACTCTACTTACCAAAGTTGCTTGACAAGTCCGTTCATATACCCGCTGGATCATACTTTTGCCATGAATATCTACTAGCGGTTTACCAGGAAAACGTGTCGACGCGTAACGCGCCGGAATGATCGCAACTATCTGCACTATTTCACCTTTGCTTTTGCTGTTTTAGCTGATGTTTTTTGACAACCGGAACAGAGTCCATATAGTTCCAAACGCTGATGTGACAGAGTAAATTGATATTCACGCGCTGTTTGCATAAACAGAGCCTCGATTTTATCGTCCTCAAATTCGATAATTTTACCACAGGCATCACAAATCAGATGGTAGTGGTGTTCTTCATTTATATTGGGTTCATAACGGGTTTGGCGGTCGCCAAAATGACGTTCGCTAGCTATTCCACTCTCCGCTAGCAGCTTCATTGTGCGATAGACAGTTGCGTAACCGATATTCGGATTATTGTGCCGCAGGCGTAAATACAACTCTTCGGCTGATAGATGAGAGGGTGAGCGCAAAAACTCCTCTAAAATTATCTCCCGCTGGCGCGTAATCTTCAGCCCATGTTTAGCTAAATACTCGCGAAATGCCTCTTCAACTGCCCCCATGCCACCTTCTCCTCAATTGAGATCAACATAGCGGTGAACTTATCAAAAGCACCACTTAGCGTCAACATAACTCAGCGTTGGTAAAAAACGCAAAGCGCCACCTCCGGCACAAGCGAACATAGCCTGCGAGGTTAAACATAGATACATTGTCAATAGTTAAGTCTACGCCTCAGGAGTAAACTCCTTGTGCCGTTGCCAAACATAATAGAGCAAGGGGATGACAATCAGCGTCAACATAGTCGAAGCAAAAGTACCAAAGATCAGAGCCAGAGCCAGACCACCAAATACCGGATCACTGATCATAACTGCGGAACCAAACATAATTGCCAGCGCCGTGAGCAAAATGGGTCTAAACCGCACCGCACCTGCTTCCAAAACCGCCTCTTGAAGCGAATAGCCGCGGCGGCGATAATCGAGGATAAAATCAATAAGCAACAGCGAATTGCGCACAACAACGCCAGCCAAGGCGATAAACCCTATCATCGAAGTGGCATTGAATGGCATATCAAACAGCCAGTGCCCAGGGAAGATGCCCACCATAGTTAGGGGAATTGCCCCCATAACAATCACCGGCAACATAAATGATTGGTAGTAACCCACCAACATCAGATAGATAAAAATTAGAGAGACGATAAAAGCGGTACCTAGATCACGAAATACATCCAGCGTCAAACGCATATCGCCACCCCAGAGTACCTGCTCATGAGTAATATCATCGGGCTGGGATGCTACAAACCCCAAGTTGGCAGTGGTCAGGTTAACTCCATTAGGCAGCTTTGCATTGTCAAAAATCTTATCAAGGCTTAAGGTCGCATATACTGGGCTAGCATTGAGCATATCGCCCATAATATATACCACCTGATGTTGATCACGATCCATGATCGGTTTAGCAACGCTGGATAGCTCGAGCGAAACTATTCCGTCTAGAAGCACCTGTTTCCCCTGCTGATTGGTAATACTTAGATCGAGAATCTGCTGAATCCAGGCACGATCGGCGCGCTTAAGTTGCACAACAATATTAACTGGCTCCGGCTTATCAGCACCGCACAAGGTCCCTATTTTGGCACCCACAACATAATCTCGTACCAATTTTGCTACCTGTGCCGGAACCAACCCTGCCAACAACGCTTTTTCCTTATCGACCCGAATAGTATATTGCGCTGCGTTAGCGCTGACCGAATCATCAATATTGATTAAACCATAGATATCGCCAAATTCTTTTTTAAGAATTGCGGCGCTTTGGCGCAACTTTTCATAATCTGGGCCATACAATTCAGCAAGCAGTTGCGAACGTACCGGTGGCCCCGGAGGAGTTAAAAACAGTTTGATCCGCGCCTGAGGAAAAGCAGCACGCACCGGTGCTAAATCGTGCCATACACTAGTTGCGACCTCGCTAGTATGCGGACGTTCATGGCTGGAGACGATATTGACTACAATCTGCGCCAGATTTGAGCCAACGCGCATGGTATCGCCGCGCACCATACCGGCAAAGCTCAACGGCCCAGTACGCCCCAAATAGGTCGCATAATCGGTTACATAATCGGCCCGGCCCAACACCTCAGCAACAGCCAATGCCACGCGGTTAGTCTCATTTAGTGCCGTACCGCTGGGAGTATCCACCTCCAAGACAAAGGTGTTGACATTGCTATCGGGCAACATCTGCAAATTGACTCCCAAAGCACTTATGGGGCCATTCATCCCCGCAGGACGGATAAACTGCCACAGTGGCATCATCATGGATAAGATCAACAACACCATAACCACAACAAAAAACAGGTTTCGCTGCCATACTCCGTTCATTAGCGGTTTTATTGTTACCACGTAACTGCGATGGAAAATATCCTTGGGCTTTTCAGCACGCTCTTCCATATCCAATTGCTGATGGGCATCAAGCAGAACAGCTTTTTTCCTCAGCCAACGCACCGCAATATAGGGCACCACTACATCGGCCATAAGTAGCGAAGTTAGCATCGCCACTGGCACATTAATCGGGATGGGACGCATGAATGGCCCCATCATACCGGTAACAAATAGCATCGGTATGAACGCCAAGATAACTGTCATAGTTGCCATTATCGTCGGGTTACCAATTTCGTTGGTTGCCCGCACGATAAGCGCACCAAAATCACGCGCTGCGTCCTTAGTATGCTCAATATGGCGATGGATATTTTCGATAACCACAATACCGTCATCGACCAAGAGCCCCAGAGAGAGAATCAGGGCAAACAGAGAGATACGGTTAATGGTGTGCCCGAAGATCCAACCGACACCAAGCACCACAAAGAGCGTAAGGGGCACAGTAAGGGTGATTACCGCAGCTTCGCGCCAGCCTAAGAATATTAAGAGGATAAAAGCTACCACCACTATAGCTATGGATAGATGCTCCATAAGGGTATTGACGGCATCATCCGCCCGTTGTCCATAATTACGGGTAACGACAACATTAACACCATCCGGCAAGACTTCACGTTCAATGATATTAATTTTATGGAGAATATCCTTGGCAACCTGGACGGCGTTGGCACCGCTGCGCTTACCGATAGCCAGAGTCACCGCTGACATCTGTACCCCAGCAACAACATTGGGCGTCGCCACCCCATAGGCAAAAGTCGTATATTGATCCTGATGGAGCGGACCCAACCTTACCGTCGCTACATCATTGAGGAATATTGGTTTATTATTGGCCTGACCGATAATCAAGGCGCCAATTTCCGGAATTGAGCGGCAAACATCACTAACTCGTACAGCATATTGGCGATTCGCGTTTACCAAGTTACCTGCAGGTACCACCACGTTTGAGGCACGCAACACATTGAGCAGCTCTTCTAGATTCAGGCCAGAACTGGCGAGGCGTTGTGGATCAATATCTATACGAATCGCGCGTTGTTGCCCCCCAATCACCTCACTATCACCAACATCGGGGACACTACGCAGCTGCTCCAGCACCCGCATGCCAATCTCACGCAGATCAAGAGGATTAAACTGCTCCGAACTCAGCGCAATAGTCATTATCGGCACATCGTTAATGCCCACACTCTTAACCAGTGGCTGCATTGCTCCAGGCGGAAGCCGATCCATATTACGCTGCAGCTGATTATACAACATCAACAAGCTGCGCTCCTCATTGGCTCCCACCTCAAACTGAACAGTAACCACGCCCATATCGTTAAGCGCATAACCGTAGGTGTGCTCAACCCCTTTCATGGTTGCCATTAGCGCTTCCAAGGGTTTAACCACGTGATTATGGATCTCGGTAGGACTATAGCCCGGGCTCACAACATATATTGACGCGGCAGGAACAACAATCTCGGGGTTATACAGCCGTGGCGTAACAAAGACGGCTAACAGACCCCATAAGATTATGGCCAACATAATCAACAGAGTAAGCTTGGTGTGCAAAAAACTTTTGGCTAGCCAACCGGCAAAATTTAGCGGCATCTGTTTATCTGGGGAGTTCATAGGTTACCGCCCAAAGCGAGCTGCACCCTCACCCCATTGTTTAGTTCGCCAGCGGCACTGACAACAACCCTGTCGCCAGCTACCACTCCAGACAGAACAACAACCCCATGAGCACCAGAATCACCCAGGCGAACCATGCGAAAAGTAGCCACGCCGCTCTCATCTACCACAAAAACGCCATCAAGACCTGCACGCCGTTGGATAGCCTCAGCAGGCAGCAGCACTCCTGTTTGGGTGGCAACCTGAATTTTAACTCGGGCAAAAGCGCCACTGGATGCTCCACACTCCTCCGGCAAATTGAGTTTAACGCTATGGCTATGACTCACCGGATCGGCGGCAGCAACCATGCGCGCAACGGTGGCCTGCACAGGCTGCGCAGGGTTATTGCTGTCTGCAATCTCTACCGCGACTGGCATGCCGATGCGCAACTGCTCAAACGCCCGCTGACTGACCTGCACCTCCACCTGAAAATGGCCAGCGCTCTGAATGGTCATCAGCGGCTGACCGGGAGAAGCCAACTGGCCGAGATCAATATATCTGTTCACAATTGTACCGGCAAATGGGGCGCGCACATCAACATAGTTCAACTGAGCCTGTGCTTGCGCCAATCCAGCTTGGGCAGCGGCACTGTTGCCCTGAGCAACTCGATAGCCCATCTCTACCTGTTGAAATTGCTGCTGGGGCACCGCCTGCGCTTGGTACAACTCGGTAAAACGTTGATAGTTGGCCGTAGCCTCGGCAAGCACCGATGCAGCTTTGGCAACGCCCGCCTGCGCCTGAGCAATGGCCGCGTTGATATCGCTGGCATCAAGAGCTAGCAACAACTCACCTTTTTGCACCAATTGCCCCTCATGCACAGGCATTTTTTTGACATAGCCCATCAAACGAGATGCAACTTGCACCTCATTGGTTGAGTTGACCCGCCCAGGAAAAGTTGCGAAAATAGGTAGAGGCTGTTCGCGCACCACTATGCCCTGTGCGCTCACTTCAGCAGGGAGCGAGCCCTGCACTGCAGCAGCATAAGACCAGCTATGGCACAACAATACCGCCAGCAACACAAGCCACCAAAGTTCAATTGTTTTATTCAGCATCAACATTAGCAATCCGTTCAGTTAAGATCCATTCAGTCGGTGATATTACTAGCAGCCAGTTGCTCTACGCTATTTATCGCCTCTGGCGTCAAGCGGCCTAAAGCCAATAGCACTCCAGCACGCTGCATTATCTGCTGGTAGTTGGCGGCGACAAGGTCACTGCGCGCTTGATCCAGCTGCGTCTGAATCTGCAACAGCTCAGCCATAGTTGACACCCCTTTTTGATAGCGTAGCAGCTCCAGTCGTTCCGCCTCTTCGGCTTGCTGGATAGAGAGTTCACACACGGCTACCCGCTCCGTAGCCAACTCAGCGTCGCGCCAAGCCGCATCGAGTTGCAAGCGCAACTGATCCTGAGCCATACTCAAACGGGCAGTTTGTTGATTTAAACGAGCATAAGCCTGATCAACAGCCCCACGCCGCACACCGAGATCAAAGAGATCCCAGCTCACTACGCCAGCCACTAGGGTTGAAGACTGTCCGCCAAGTTCGAAATCGGGATTGTTCCACTCTTCACTGACCATCAGGTTAAAATGGGGCAGGTAATCAGCCTTAGCTATTTTAACCTCAGCGCTACCCGCAGCCACCTGCTCCTGCAAAGCGCGCAACCCAGGGTTGTGCTGCACCAACTGCGCCCGCAGTGTGACTAAATCATCCGTCGGCAGAGATATGGCGAGGTTGTCGCTCACGCTAAACTGTTGGCCAAGTTCAGAGCCAACTAAGAGCTGTAACTGATCATAACTTTTAGCCAGATAATTTTGCGCTTCACGGTGCTGAAGCTTGACCGTACCCAGATTCAACTGGGCGCGCAATTGATCGTTCCGCGCCACCACCCCCTGCACGCATAGTTTATCTGTCAACTCAGCGTATGAATTAGCAGCCTGTATCGCCTTGGCAGCAACATCCACAAAAGCTACAGCAGTGCGCACTCCGGCATAGGCTTTCAGCACCTCAAAGGTGAGCTGCTGTCTCGCCAGCGCATCACCATGCTGGGCAGCATTGAGATAAGCCTGCGCCTTGAGCAGATAGCCATAAACTTTGCCGCCATTAAAGATGGGGATCTGCAACTCAAGCTTACTCTGGTAGTTATCTGTCCAGCCTGGGTCGTTGAGATTATCCGGCTCGGTATACAGGGTTTGCGCTACCAGCGGATTAAACTCAGCCGCCCCAAAATCATTGAAAGAGGCTTGTCCCTGACTAAGCTTCATACCAAAGGCATTCATAGCGCCATCAGAACCACTGGCGCTGTAAGATGCCTGCAACTTTGGGAGAAGATTCCCCTGTGCCTGCTGTAGCGCCCCCTGCGCTTCGGCAATTTTAGCACGCGATAGCAGCATCTGTGGATTTTGCTGTAAGGCTAATTGATTGGCTTGGGCGAAGGTAAGGGTAGCTGAACAAGCCAGAGCTGACCACCCCACACCCAGCACCACAAGCATTGAGATTAAACGCCAATTTAAGACCATTTCACTCTTCATCTCTTAGCAACTAGGGCAACAGCTGTTTAAGGTAATCTACCACCTGTGGCGCGCTCCAATCGATACCACCGATAACTATTTCAACCACCACGCCATCGGGATTAACAATAAAAGTTTCAGGAAATTTTGCCACCCCGTACTGTTTATGCACCACACCATCGACATCGTAGGCAACAGTAAATTCAACGGGTTGTCGTTGCACAAATCTGGGCACAGTTATCGGCCCATCGGCCTCAACATTAACCGCAACAATTGCAACCGGTAAATCAGCTAATAAGTTTTTCAATCTATTCATAGAGGGGATCTCTTCGCGGCACGGTGGACACCAAGTTGCCCAAAAATTGACCACTACCACCTGACCGCGCAGCGCAGACAACTGCACAGTCTGGCCATTCATATCCTGCAGTTGAAAATCTGGCGCCATAGGTAGCGCCTGCCCCATATCCAACTGCACAGTATTGGCACTAGTGCTACTATCTTTTTTGTTCACAACAACAAAAGCCACCAACAGGGCAATGGTACACAGAATTAACCCAATAACAATTTTCTTCACCACATCCTCCTTAAATTTAATTGTCACCACGCCAGCACAACCGGCGCAATGGCACATCAGATACTCAATTAGGCATCAAAGCAATTGACCTTAATTGGCCACGCATGAAATACTCTATCCTTCGTAGCTTATAAATGTCAAAGGTTAGAAAGGATCAATACCGTGGGGCGTGAATTCACACCATTTAATATCGGCAATAAATTTTGCATTTATCCTGAAGATTACACACAAACAGACAATAACAGAATAAATATTACCATGGCGGCAGGTGCCTTTGGCTCAGGTGAGCACGAAACAACAGCTTGTTGCCTGGAAATAATGGAGAATCTACCTGAAATCAAAGGGGCACGAGTATTGGATCTGGGCAGCGGTACCGGAATTTTATCCATAGCTGCGCTAAAATTGGGGGCGCAAAGTGCCCTATGTGTAGATATAGACCCAGCGGCAATTGTAACCTGCCAGCGCAACTGTGAACTCAACAACTGCGCTAAACAGGTAAAACACCTGTGCGCCACCCTAGACAAGGTAGAGGAGACAGATTTTGATTTTATCTTCGGCAATATTTACGGGGATATACTGCTTGAGGTTGCTGCTGATTTAGTAGCCAAGTGCGCACCTCAGGCCCCACTGCTCTTATCGGGCATGTTGTACGAATATAATTTCGATGTGCGCCAGAAGTATCAACGCTTGGGATGTCAGGTGCTAAAAAATTCGATGCTGGAGGAGTTCAGCACAGTTTTGTTGCGCAAAAAATAGCCCAGCATCTAGCGTAATAAAGCGCATTAACTTAAGCAAAAATTACCCGTTAGCTACTAGCCACAGCATAAAAGCGTTTAAATATTAAAGGATAAATGCTACTTTAATTAGGATTGTTTTGACAATTACTAAAGCTGTCAACTCACTAATGGGGCTAAATGGAGAAACAGACGCTCATAATTGTAATCTCAGCAGTTTTTGGCTTAGGTAGCGGCATCATCATGCATCGTTCAGATTTCTGCATTGCCGGTATGTTCCGCGATCTATTTTTATTTCGCAACAGCCCATGGCTACGGAGTCTAGTGCTTTTAATTGCTATTAGCATGCTGCTTTTTGAAACAGCGCGCCTCCTAGGCATACTCAGCTACTCCCTGCCCTCACCACTCTTCGGCCTACCAGCTTTAACCAATCTGCTCGGTGGTATAATCTTCGGCATTGGCATGGTGCTCGCTGGCGGCTGCGTAGTCAGTACCCTATATAAACTCGGGGCCGGAAGTTTGCCTGCGGCCTGCGCTTTTATCGGGCTATTGATCGGCAGCACTCTCTATGCCGAATTTCAACCGCAGTGGCAACAGCTAGACAACGCAACACGCTTGAGCGATGCGGCCACCCTCCCTCAGCTATTACACTTGCCGCAAACTCTTGTTATTTTTATCACTCTAGTCGTGCTGAGCGCTATACTCTACCGTTGGCACATAAAAGGGTTATTACTGCGTCCCAGTTGGGTATCTGGCTACCTTCAGCCTCGCACTGCAGCTGTATTGTTAGCCGTAATCGGCTTGCTCTCTTTTTCTTTGCTCGGCATGCCCATAGGAGTAACTACTAGTTATGCTAAGGTTGGATCATTTGTTGAGGAGATTCTCTACCCACAGCACTTTGCACACCTAAGCTATTTTCACAAGCAGGGTTTTGAATATCTGCTCCCCCTGAGCAACCAGACTCTACACGCAGGAGCTGGCCCTTTTTGGGATGGCTTAGCGCTAGTGCAATTTCCCCTGATCGTGGGAATTATTGTCGGTTCTACGCTCTCAGCTATCAGGATGAAAAAGTTCAACTGTCACTTTAACATCCCCCCAGTTCAGCTGCTATCTGCTCTTATTGGAGGGATTATTATGGGCTTGGCAGCACGCATGTCCACCGCCTGCAATATCTGGCATCTACTCGGTGGACTGCCATTGCTCTCACTACAGAGTATTTTATTTACTCTAGGATTGATTCCAGGCGCTTGGTTAGGAACTCTATTATTTACCCGCTTCGTCGTGAAAGCATAAACAAGGAGGCACGAGCATTGATTGAGAAAACAAATCAACTTATAGAGATTAATGTCTGCGGCCAAATCTGTCCTTCAACGTTATTAACAACTCTACGTGAAGTCAACAAACATAGAAAACTATTAAGCACCGGCGAGTTGTGCTTAGATATACTGACAGATAACCACGACTCGACTATTCGTATCTGCGAAGCGGTCGGTAATATGGGCTACAATGTTGAAGTTGCAGAACAAGGCAACTACTACAGAATTTCCATCGCGAAAATAGCCATTAACAAGAGTCTATAAATGATGCATAGCGACGCAGGACATAACGAGGCTGCTCCAGCAACTCCAATTGATGCTTTACAACAACAGATTGACCAGTTGGGTGTAGAGAACAGACGACTTAAACAGAGCGAGCAGGATCTGCACGATTATATTCGGAGCAAAACCGATCAATTGCTGACAGTCATGGGCACATTGCCGCTACACCCCGAAGAGCTCGACAATGAAACCTTAATAAGTGTCGACCCCATTGGTATTGTGGGCGAATCTTTCTCACAGGTCATTGAGCATCTGCATGAGACCAACGAAACTCTGCTGTTTGCCATGGGCGAACTGCAAGCTATCCTAGATTCCGCCGGTGCCAACATTATGGTTGTCAACACCGACAAAAAGCTCACCTCTTTCAATCGCAGAAGCCGAGAACTGTTTTTCCCATCCGCAAAAAATCCGCTGCAGCTATGTTGTCATGACGCCATCTGCCACAGCAAAACACCTCCTCCAAATTGTATTTTTAACCAGGTAATAGACACGCAAAGCATACAAAAGAATTATGAGTTTCACATCAATGAGCGCTACTACAGTGTTGTCGGCTCACCGATCAAGGACAAAAACGACAACATCTCGCACGTTGTCTTAGTCTACTCAGACATAACCGAGCGCAAAAGGAATGAGCAGGCTCTATTTGAAGCCGAAAAGCGCCTCGACTCTATTCTCAACAGTGCCCAAGCGGGAATCCTGTTGATAGATCCGCTGACGCATAAAATCATCTACGCCAATCAGGCAGTAATTGAGATGACAGGAATTGCGCGTGCCGACCTGTTGGAACACCAATGCCAAAATTTCATCTGTCCCGCCTCAACAGGTGGCTGCCCGATAACCGACGGTCTACAGGATCTTGACAAGTCTGAGCGCATCCTCTTAACAGCCAAGGGTCAAGAGATTCCAGTTTTAAAAACTGTCTCTAAGGTGCTGATAAATGGTAAAGAGCATCTAGTTGAAAGCTTTATCGATATATCCGAACGCAAGGCAGCTGAAGAGAAGCTGCGCGCCAGCGAAGAGCGCTACCGTGCTCTTTACTCAACCATGCAGGAGGGTGTCGCTCAATATCGCATGCACTATGATGCACAGGGAGCGGCTAGCGACTATGAAATTATCGATATCAACCAAGCTTTCGAAAAAATCATTGGACTAAAACGCTACCAACTCATTGGCCATATGGGCAGCACTATCTACCCCTTAGAAGATGGCAAAGCAGCCTGTTTGGACATCTTTAATAAGGTTACCGAGAGTGGTATTCCCACCAGTTTTGAGTTGACCTTAAAAAATTTAGGGATGACCGTCAACATTGCGGTGGCAAAAATCTCCGATGGCCATTTTGCGACAATTTTTGAGGATATAACTCAACGCAAAGCGGATAAGGAACGCATTGAAAAACTAGCTTTTTTTGACCAATTAACCGAACTGCCAAATCGCACCCTTATGCATGATCGTCTCTACCAGATGACCTGCAGAGCAAAACGCAACAACGCCAAAATATGCCTATTTTTCCTCGATCTTGACCACTTTAAACGCGTCAATGACACTCTTGGCCACGACATGGGTGATCAATTGCTTAACGTGGTAGCTACTCGTTTGCGCAACGTCTTGCGCGATTGCGATACCATATGTCGTCTGGGCGGGGATGAGTTTGTGGTTCTGGTCGAGGATATGGCCAATCGCAAAGACGCCTCAATGGTAGCCTGTAAAATATTAGAATCTTTAGCACGTCCCATAATCCTTAAGGGCAAAGAAGTTTACACCTCGACCAGCATCGGCATCAGTATCTTTCCCGACGATGGTAACGATCCCGACTCAATGCTTAAAAATGCTGATGTGGCCATGTATAAGGCAAAAGATAGCGGACGCAACACCTACCGCTTTTACTCATCGGAGATGAACTCCTCGGCATTGGAAAAAATGCTCCTGGCTAACGACCTAAGAAAAGCGTTAGAGAGAGATGAATTTTACCTCGATTACCAACCGCAACTGGATCTGCATGCTGGTTGTATCACTGGTACGGAAGCACTGTTACGCTGGCGTCATGCGGATTTAGGCATAATTTCACCAGAGGATTTTATTCCATTAGCGGAAGAGACCGGTCTAATTCTATCCATCGGCCAGTGGGTTATGGAACAAGCCTGCCAACAAACCCGTGAAATTCAACAATGCTGTAATAAGCCGCTGCGGGTAGCGGTGAACCTCTCCACCAAACAATTTCAGGATCCCAACCTGCTCTCCTACATAAAAGAGATTTTGGCAAACACCGGCTTGCCCGCGCAGGATTTAGAGTTAGAGATAACCGAAAGTATTTTGATGGAGAACGTTGAACAAGCACAGCATATTTTACATAGACTAAAACAGATGGGCGTAACCCTAGCCATTGATGATTTTGGCACCGGCTACAGCTCCTTAAGCTACCTAAGAACTTTTCCCATTGATCGATTAAAAATAGATAAAAGCTTTATCCAACGCATTACTACCCATCAAGATGATGCCGCTATTGCTGAAGCAATTATTGTCATGGGTCATGTAATTGGCAGTAAAATAGTTGCCGAAGGTGTAGAGCATAAAGAGGAGTTGGCTTTTTTACAGATGAAAAATTGCGACGAGGTTCAGGGCTTCTATTTCAGTCGCCCTCTTGATCCCGAATCTTTAATTCAACAAATTTGCAACCAGCCTGAATTCTGTTTTTACAATGCCGAATAGAAAGTCTGCTCGCGCGCAGCAATGGTATCCAAAAAAAATGTCAAAGCTGCATAGCAACAGAAAACAGAGGCGATCGCGTCTCCTAGTTAAAGATACCCCTCACTCGCTAAGCAGTTGTGCATTGGCATATTCAAAATGTTGGTAATCGAGCAGATTTAACCAGTTGCCGCCCCAATCGAAACCTTGATCTATAAAGGCGTTTACCGCGGCTGAACCTGCCTGCAGGCAACCCGTCACCTCTCTGTTGCGCGCAATATACTCTCGAGCAGCGGTAGGCAGAACAAGACAATCCTCTGGTTGTGCACGACAAAAGCTTAAAACAGGTGCCGTACGGTCATAGCCATGGCGACGTAAAAAGTCTCCCTTCCCAGTACTAGCGTCCCAGCCCAGCGCCTGTAGTGCGCTACTTTTCGGCACAATATAGGGATTTTGCAGTGGGTTAATATCTATAGCGCCACCGTAGCTATGTTTAGAAAACACCCCCAGCTTTCCGGTAATATCGCGACAGTTAAATGCTGAGCTGTTGTTGGCTTGCATAGAGAGATCATCATTAGCATTGTAGTTCTCTATCAACTCCATTTTTTCTATGGGGTAGTGCACAGCATAGAGTTCGGCGAAAACATTCAACAGTGAAACGGCTAATTTACGATGTACTACCAGTTCGCCAATCTTGATTTGCCCATCAAATCCCCAGTGCGTAAGAGCTAGATAACTTAGGTCGCTTAACTCAACGGGACAGCCCTGATGCCAACTCTGCTTACGCAGCATCTGCTCTTCAACTGCCAGCGGCAACGTGGTAGCGATACCGTAAAAGCCCTCGGTTGTTTGCAGTACTCCGATAATATTGCGTGCTCCTGAGGTGCGCGCGAGTATCTGTTGTTCAGCATCTTTAGCCATTTGCACCGGCAGATTAGGAGCAGCACAACCCAAGAGAACGACTAGCAGCATGATGGAGCTATAAAAAGTGATCATCTTGGGCAAATACATAATCTCTCCACATAACTTAACGGCAAGTAAAAATTGACCAAGTACAGCTAAAAAAACAGCACCATGGAATCTCTATAATCAGTGAATTTGCACCGATAACAACAATAACTCTAGATAAAGCCGATTAACTCAGGGGCGCTAACCTCCACCATCTGCTTTTGCTCTGCATCATCGCGTAAAAAACTAAAATCAGCAAAATCGAAACCAGGTGCTACACTGCAGCCAACCAAACTATAGGCTCCAGTAGTTTCTGCCCCTTGATAGCAGCCACCAGAAATAATTTCTACATGGTGCCCATTATCCGCTCCGAGAAGGTGCTCGCTGGTTACGCCGTTAGCAAAAGTCAACAAGCGGAGCGGCGCACCGGCATAAAAGTTCCAGATCTCGTCATGACAGACTTTGTGCAACCGGCTTACCTGTCCACTAACCAGTAAAAAGTATATATGGGTAATTGCTGGTCTGGTGCTGGAGACCGCAGAGGATATAACACTTTGCCCAGAGCGATAAACTTCGCGGTAAAATCCGCCCTCGGGATGGGGAATCAGGTCATAGCGCTCAATAAGCTTTTGCAGCATCTGGCTATCCATATTGTGGGTTGAGAAACTCAATAGACTGTACCCTGTTGTTGAGCGTATTGCTCTAACACCTCGGTCGCTGCGGGGCGGCATAGATCACGCACCACACTGATATTACGCGCAGCGTACTTTGCAACCCAATTCTCTGGTTTATCCCCCTCATCAAAACCAATCTTACGCGCATCCTCATCACGGGCACCACATAGCAGGCGTGAAATCCCCGCCCAGGGGATAGCTCCCATACACATAGCGCAGGGTTCGGTAGTGCTAAATAGTTCATAGCTGCGCTCAATATTGCTATTGAGTAGATAGTTACCCGTTGCTTGCTGAGCCATAATCAGAGCCACTATTTCGGCGTGCATTACTGAGCAAGTTGTGGGAATAACCAGATTAACTCCGACCGAGACCAGTTGCCCTGTGGATCTTTCAAATACCGCTGCGGCAAATGGCCCCCCACCATGAGTAATATTATGGCGCGCTAGTTCAATAATCCAAGCCATCTTTTGCTGATCCAAAGCTAGCTCTGGTAAGGGTTTATCCAGCTGCTGAATAAGCCAAGCGGGCAGGCGTAAATTAAACTCTGAATGCTGCATAATTGATCCTTTTCGCACGGGTAACATTGCATGTTTTACGCTAGCGGAACTATCTCATGCCTTATCAGCTACAGCAATAGGCTGGCTACTGTTGCGGTCATGCTGGTTGCCAAGGTGCCAGCCAGCAACGATCTAAAACCAAGGGCGACAATCTCTTGGCTGCGCTCCGGTGCCATAGCGCGTAACCCACCGATCATAATACCAACACTGCCGGGGTTAGCAAAACCACAGAGAGCATAGCTCATAATACGCAAACTGCGCTCGCTCAGCGTCCCAGTTGGTAGCTGTGCCATATTGAGATAGGCAATAAACTCATTGATAATAGTCTTAGTGCCAAAGAGTTCGCCAGCGATCTGCGCCTCACTCCAGGGAATACCCATTAACCAGGTGGCTGGAGCAAGAACAAATCCCATAATCTTTTGTAAACTCAAAGGCGTGTCACCCAGAGGAATAAAACCCAAAAGCATATTGCATAGCTGTACCAGCGCCACCATGACAATAATCATGGCGATAATGTTGATGAGCAGCTGAACTCCTTGAATAGTCCCCTTAACAATGGCATCCATGCTGCTACTCTCTTGGCACTCAACTTTCCATTGACCAAGGGTCTGTTCCGCACTTTCAGGAACCATAATTTTGGCAATAACCACCGCAGCTGGGGCACTAATAAGTGAGGCAGTAAGGATATGACCTGTAATATCCGGAAGCACCGCACTGAGTATGGTTGAGTATAATACCATCATCGTTCCGGCAATAGTTGCCATACCACAGGTCATGAGGGTAAAGAGTTCACTCCGGCTAATGTGGCACATATAGGGACGAATCAAGAGCGGCGCTTCAATCATGCCGACAAAGATATTCGCCGCCACCCCCACCCCCTCAGCACCACCGAGGCCTAAAGTTTTTTGCAACAGATAGGACATGCCATTAACAATACGCGGCAGGATGCGCCAATAAAATAGCAGTGAAGATAGCGCACTGACCAGAAGCACCATAGGTAGTCCGCGAAAAGCTAGCACATAGGCGCTCCCGGCAAAAGGCTCAACAAACGGCAGTGGGCCGCCACCTAGATAGCCAAAAACCATACTGGTTCCAGCCTGGGTCGCCTGTTCTAGCGCTAATACTAGCTGATTTAGTAGCAGAAACAGCTTTTGCAAGAGGGGAATTTTGAAGATCACCGCGGCCAGAAAAAATTGTAAACCTACACCAATCAATACCAATTTAACCGGAAACCTACGCCGATTTTCGCTGCAGATCCAGGCTATAAAAACAAAGACACCTAAACCACAAAGACTCTGTAAGGCCATATTTTCACTTCTCTATGCTAGAAAAATTACGCAAACGCTTTGCGAACTTAATGGGTAAACAGCAATGGCTGCTAGCAACCACTACTCACCGACAATTCTCTCTTCAACAACACCAACCACCGGCTCAGAGCTGGCAAGCTTAGCGCTCAAGGCATCTAAAGCTAAGATGCCACTATCCACACAGTGCCCATCAGCTCGAGTGCACGCCTGCTGGAATGATTGGTAATAATCACCGCCATTAGTGAGAAAGTTGACGGTTGCTATTCTGTAAGTAGCAGCGAGATCAACTGCAGAGCCAGCCACCTGTAGTGATGTTACGACCCCTCCAGCTACAAGAGCACCAGGACACGAAGCTGGCGGATTGATTTGGTTACGCATATCTGCAACGGTATCTCGGCAGTAAGTAAGGCGCAGACCTGACACTTGCGGAAAGGCTCCCGATGAGCGCGCAGTCATCGTCGCGCTGTCAAAGGCCCAGGTTAAACCCTTATCCAAAGCCATAACTAGCTCGTTACCAGTCACATCAAGAGTTGTTATACTGTTGCCAAAAGGCAGCAGCGACAACAGATCGCCGAAGGTTACACTGTAGGGTGGAGAAGTAGCAATATCGACACTCTGCGGGAGGCTGCTGCGCAGCATACCGCCGTTGATAAGCGCCGCAACCGCGCTATCACAGCGAGCACCAACGGCGAGAATAGCATCGCTGACCAGATTTCCCAACGGCATCTCTTGGCTGCGCACGCCGGGCATACGCTCGCCAGCAAAGTAGGTGTCGATCTCACCAATGACAACATTACTGAAGGCGCTGATCGGCTCTTTATAGCGCGCTACCTGTTCGGCGAGTTCGATATCTGCAGCTATATCAGCACTAATAGCAATGGGCTCACCCGACCAGTTGCTAATGTGGCCATGGCTGTCAAAGGTGATATCAATCCGCCCCAGCAGTTTTCCCCACTCATAGGCACCGACTAGCAGCACCGGATAGCCCTGTTCATCGCTAATTACAGTTGGGTAATCACCATCCACTTGCTCTGCTAAATATTCGAGTGGCGCTCCAGCGCTATAGGCTGATTCAGGAAGCAAGAGAGCATGATCGTGTGCGCACACCACTACATCTAGCCCACTTAACTGCTTAGCTAGGGCAATATCCTCTTGATAACCAACGTGAGAAAGAAGAATGATTTTATCGATTCCCTGAGCGATTAGGTGATCGATCTCTGTCTGAATGCTCATACGAACATCATCGACGACAATGGTGGTCCCACCTTGGGAGATATTGCTGAGCAGTGGAGTCATTGCGCCTAATACGGCGATCTTGGCACCCTTTTTATCGAGAATAACGCTACGCTGAATTTTATCCACCAGATCGGGCTCGGCAGCGACATCCAAGTTAGTTGCGACAAGCAGCGGGCGCAATGCTTCGCTCGCATAACTGCTGCCAGCAATCTCGATAGCGCCACCATTGAGGGCACGAGCTAAGGCAACCGGGCCTCTATCAAATTCGTGATTGCCTAAGGTGACGACATCATAACCGAGTTCATTGAGCGCCATGATATCAGCCGACCCCTGCCACGCATTATAGAAGGTGGTTCCTTGGAAAAAATCTCCCGCATCTACAAGCACTACTTGATCGGCACCCACCTCAGAGCGAATCGACTCTATCATGGTTTTACGCCGCGCTACCCCACCCTGTTCTGGCTCTTCAGATGGGGTAAAACTTTCCAGATGGCTGTGTGTGTCGTTAGTGTGCAGCAGGGTAATAGTGGTATGCTGTGAAGATAAGCGACTCGCGCAACTGGCTAGGCATAAGAGCGTTACCAACACCATGAGCATACGCAACATGCTGAGTAGGTTTCCAGAGCTAGCAAGAAGCAGTTGATTTAGTTTTACCACGTTGTCGATCTCCAGATCTTGCGGTTGACTTTTACCTCACCTTAAGTAGCGCCGCTAACAGGATAACACTATTTGCCCCCGTGACTGAGCTCTTACATAGATCTGTTCAACAACCGAGTTTGCTTATACGCTAGGACTCTACTGTTCTACCTTTTTAAGCTCCTGTTGCCGGTCACGGTCTAAATCCACCTGAGCAAAGCTTTTGGTAGAGGGTAGTTGCAGGTCAAAGCGCTGCAAAGTATCGACTCCAAGTTTAACATCAGCAGTGCTGAAACTGATAACATGGCCACCAGAGGTGCGATCCTCGTTCAAAAAATGGAGATGAAAGCCAGGAACATTTACCCCTTTAACAAAGCTGGGACAATAAAATCCCACCATCACCCCACGCACCTGTTTGAAGTTGAACACCGGTTGACTTTTTACCACCTCGACTAGGGGCGCGTAGGGTTTGTTTTGCCGGGGGACACTGCGCGTGGTAACTAGGTCAAAAAAACCATCAAGCCGAAAAGCGTAAAATAGATTTGGCGAAAGCCCAGCCTTACCGATCAATTTGTTCAGATCTTCCTGTGTGGAGCCAGCTGGTAGACTAAGCTGTTGTTGGGCAGCAAAATTGGTAACACTGGCAAAGGGGGTGGTTTCGTTATCGGCGACGATGTGGGCACTGCCATCAGCGGAGACGCGATACACCAAACCGTCTACAACAAGCATCTCACCATCTAAACCATCGAAAGTACCAATGCCAAAGTCGCCCTGACGCTTGAGATCTTCCATCGTGGTAACACCATCGTAGAGCCCAGCCAATAGGGCATCAATAGTTGAAACCTGATGCAGTATCTCGCCAGCAAGTAACCGCTGAGGAACAACAAGAGTTAAGCTCAAAACTATGATGATCTGCAAGGCCAACAAAAAACGTTTCACGACAAATTCTCCATGTATAATTTGAGATAAAATTCAGGCTAGTGCCAACAGGAGTTAAACTACTAGTCTTTCCATTAACATTTTGGCAGTTATTTTGTACCAGAATGGCTAAAGAGATTAACCATACAAAAAGCGGCAAAGTTTGCAAATACCCCCACGACTAGACCGTCAAAGCCCCCCGGAGTTCCTAGAAGACGATTCCACACCACAACCGCGAGAATGCCGGCACTAGCGCCACAGACAAAGGCCATTTTTGATGATTTAACGCCCAGCAGAGTGGCGGCCAATGGCACGAGAATAATCGGTGACCAAAAGTTGTAGGCATAGATTAAAATATCCAGCAAACTTTGGATACGCACGGCAATAATAATGGCGATAGTTCCAGTAATTAGGGTAGCAAAACGTGCCAAAAATAACCCTTTGCGGTCACTGAGTTTCTCTTTACGCAGGGGGTTAATAATATCGTTTACTATGGCGACAGAAGCACTGTTAAGAAAAGAGTCGGCTGAAGACATCACCACCGCAATGATCCCCGCAATAACCAAACCGCGCAAACCAATAGGCAATGAAGATTGCACCACGTAGGGGATTGATAGATTAGGATTTAAATCGGGATTCATTGCCAGCGCTACTAGACCAATCGACCCAGCAATAGCAAAAAACGGGATGGAGTAGAGACCACTCCACATGGTGCCACGACTCAACTGTTGAGCATCTTGACAGATAAATAGCCGACGCACATAGGGCGGAACTAGAGTCTCACCAAGTAAAAAGGTGAGAAATAGTGAACAAAATTGCACTGGGGTGACATTGCTGAATAGAGAGAAGTGATCCTCAGGTATAGTGGTAAAAGCTTGGTCAAAGCCACCTAGGTGGTAAATACCCATGATCAAGGCCAGTGGCATCCCTATCGACAGCACCACAAATTGCAGCACGTCAGTAGCAACCACGGCGCGCATGCCACCAATGGTGTCATAAATAATAATGATCCCCATACCGATCATAATACCTGTCGGCACTGAGATACCTAAAAACAGGTTAAAAAGATAGCCCATGCCGCCGATTTGAGCACCGAGAATACCCGCACACAGCAAAACAGAGAAGATGCCCGTAACCACCTTGCCAGTTTTACCGTAATCAACCTCCATGACATCACCCACAGAGATTGCCGTAGGAAAGCGCCCTGAATTGGGGGCTATAAATTTAGCTACCAGGATCTCCTTGAGGCTAAAGCCCCACAGCACAACGATATTAACGATACCTATGGTAAACACCTTTTCGGCATTGCCCATGGTAAAGCCGCCACCAATAAATGATGCCGACAGGGTTGCGGCAATAATAAGAGCGTTATAATCACGCCCCGCAACAGCATACTCTTCCAACCCCTTAACCTGCCGCCCAGCCCAGATTCCCAACCCTAGCACGCAGGCAAGATAACTGATGATAATCACCTGATCAAAAGGGGTCAATTCAAGCATGTATATAATACTCCATAAAATGGGTTAATCGATGGCACGACCTGTACACAGCATGTTCAGGTAGTGCTACTCTGCGCACGGTCGCGCCTTTTTATACATTTTTTGGGCTAAAAATTCAACAAACTACACACATTAAAAAGCACAATAGCATTAAGCCAGTATCCAGCAAGATCACCTAAAGCTGAAAAGGTAGATGATACATCTGCCTCTAAAAGAGGATTGGGTGGAGAATATTATGGGTAGAAAATTGCCAGCCACAGAGTAACGACATCTGGGTCGGTCCAGGTGACGCGATGTTTTGTGTGCGCGGGGATATTGATATAATCACCCGCGTGGAGATGAACTTCTCGATCATCGGCAAACAGGATTGTTCCTGCGCCGCGCACCACGACAACCCACTCATTTTCCGCCTGATCATACCAAAAATCTTCGTCTGAGCTGTGCCCCTTGGAGAGGATTCTCTCAACCCTTACACTGGAATTATTTAACAGCTCATCCACTACCTCATGGTGAAAAGCATCAGGAACTGACGCGAAAATATTCTCCATAGTGCGTCCTCTCTACACTGATTTAAGTAACTGCGTTGGCGTTTGTTAAGCAGCAACTATATTCCGGCACTATTATCCAACTGATCAGATGTTCTCACTTTCTAAGCTGCCTAGACGTACTGTTCCAGCAGAAGATCGGCAACACTTTCGTCTAGCAGTTCACGTTTCTGCACGCGATCGAAGGTAGCCATCAGGTCGACAACGCGAGCACGCTGTTTACGCTCGTGCTGGTAATCCTCAATAATTTGTCCTTTATGCATCATCACAATGCGGTCAGGCAGATCTACCGCCTGCTGCATAGAGTGGGTCACCATCATGGCGGTAAGATTTTCGCTGACAATAATTTCCCGCGTTAACTCCGCTACCTTGGCCGCACTTTTAGGATCAAGAGCAGCGGTGTGTTCATCCAGCAGTAGCAAGCGCGGTTTAGCCCAGGTCGCCATGAGCAGGGTTAAAGCTTGGCGCTGTCCCCCAGACAGAGTACCTATAGGATTATCCAGCCGATCCTCCAGCCCCATCTTCAGGGTACGCACTCGGTCAGCCACAGCCTCACGCAAAGAGCGATTAACCGCTAGGCCAAGTCCACGGTGACGCCCACGTTTCATGGCAATAGCGATATTTTCGGCTATGGTCATATCCTGGGCTGTACCCGCAAATGGATCCTGAAATACTCGGCCAATAAACTGGGCACGGCGATATTCTGGCCAGCCAGTAATATCCTGCTGATCGAGTTGAATAGTCCCCATATCGGGAGTAAACACCCCGGCAATAGCATTTAGCAAAGTACTCTTGCCCGAACCGTTGGTCCCGATAACTGCGGTAAAACTACCCGGCTCAAGATGTAGATTGATATTGCGTAAAGAGTGAACTTCATTGACAGTGCCCGCGTGGAAGGTTTTACTCACTCCATTAATTTTAAGCATGGCGTCCTCCCCGCTTTAATCTACGTCCCAAAGATGAGAAGCTGCCAGGTGCAACCAACGCCGCAAACACGAACAGAGCGGTAACCAGCTTCAGATCATTGGGGTTCAATCCCCAACGCAGCGCGATAGCGATCAACAGGCGAAACAGGATAGTACCGAGAACAACCCCGGTAATTGTCAAACCTAGGCCAGTTTTACCCACAATAGCTTCACCGATAATAATACTCGCCAACCCCCAGACCATCATACCGATACCCATCTGCACATCGGCAAAACCTTGATACTGTGCCAGCAGCGATCCCGACAACGCTACCAAGGCATTTGCCAGGGCTAAGCTAAACACCACCATAGTGTTGTTATTGACCCCCTGAGCACGCACCATCTGCGGATTGTTACCTGCAGCACGCAAGGCGGTACCAAAATGGGTCAAAAGAAAGTAGCGCAACAGGATACCGCAACCGCTGACCACGACTAAGCTGGTTATAAAGATCGCCATATCCCCAACCGGAACCTGCCAGCCAAAAACATTCAGCCGCGTCTCAGTACTGACAAAACGCTGCAGTAGCGTCTGCGGTAACTGCGAGATGGTTTCTACATCTAACAGCGGAATGTTACTGCGACCCATAATACGCAAATTTACCGAATAGAGCGCAGTCATCACCAGAATACCGGCGAGAATCTGTTGAATTTTAAAGCGCGTATGCAAAATAGCGGTAACCATGCCGGCGACACCACCGGCCAGAGCCGACACCAGTGCCGTAAGCCATGGTGACCATCCCTGCACTAACAAAACTGCCGTAATAGCCGCCCCGAGAACGATCGAACCATCTACGGTAATATCGGTGAAACGTATCATGCGAAAGCTGATGAGCATCCCCAAAGAGAGCAGCGATAAGATCAGCCCCATAGTAAAAGCGCCAATAACCAGACTCATGCCAACACCTCCGGATTCTGAATTTCACCAAACCAGCACGCCCCGCGAATCAGCGCGCTTTCTCCGAGGCCAAGCACCTGACGTCGGTCATCTAACAGATGCATAACTGTCAGCGGTGGCGATCCACTAAAAAACGGCACCAGAGCGTCCTGCATAGCGATTTTGCCATTCTGCAGCGGTTGGCGCGCAAACACCGTGGCGTGCATATGCGCGGCCGCAAAGCCAGTATCATTCTGCGCGGCCGAGGGTAGCGGCGGCACCAAGGCGGTAGGCTGCTTTGTCGCTACTCCAACAATTAGTGCCTGTTTTCCACTATGGCTACGCTCGCCACAGAAGCTCAGCCAATCCCTGATCTGCGGATATTCGATAGCTTGATCGGCAGCAAGCATTATTGGTGACTGCACTAAGGTTGCGCCAACTAGCCCTTCAATTTCCCCCAGAATGACAAAAACCAGCGCAGCAGCGTCACAACGCGCGCGCATCAAGTGCAACAACTGCGACATAGAATATTCGGGGTTGCTCGCAGATGGAGCAAAACGCAGCAGATGCGCCATTGCGCCGCGAAACTCCAGCGCTTGAGCACATTGCAGTTGCGGGATAAAACGCTCTTCCGCGACCAGATAATCCGCCGGAGACTGCTCCTGCGGCGGTTGAAACACCACGTTGCCCGCAACAGCCAGAAATTCCCCCAGTGTGGTGCCAGCGTCCTCACCCGGCGGCTGTGGAGCACCAATGCCCAGAGCAACGGAATTGGGTTCAAAGCGCAACGGCATGAGCTGCCCTGCATCTATCTGTTGCCACGGCCGCCAGAGCGCTGGCACCGCCGCCGTCACTGGAGCACTGCTCTCTAGGGCATAATATGCCACCTGTTCCTGTTCACAACTGCCCTCAGCGCTAGCGCTAAGTGGAGGAATAGTACTGACATCTACCTCCATCCACATACCGAGACCAGAAGATAGCAGCGTCTGTTTTACAAAGGCCTGAGCGTTGACGACACCAAACTGCCCACTCACCTTATTGAGCTCTTTGTAGACTTGCATCATGGCCCGAATGCCCGCAGAGCTTAGAAATACCAGTTCTGCAGCATCGGCCACCAGCCAGTGTTGTCCTTGACGAATCTGCCCCATCAGGGTGTCGGCAAAAAAGTCGGCCCAAGTAGCATCAAGGCGGCCCTGCACTTTCAGCAGAGTACAGGTTCCGCGCTGTTCGAGTTCTATCTTCATTGGTTATTCTCCTCCTGACTAACGCCGCTGTCGCGGTTAAACACCAGCGCCTCTTCCTGCAGTCTAGTCGTGAGCTTGATATTATATTTTTGCGCCAGAGAGCGGTTGATCAGCAGTTTTTCCGAGCGCGTATTATGAAAAGGTATCTCTGCGGGGCTGGTACCACGCAGTACACGTAGTGCCTTTTGCGCCGCCTCGATACCTGCATCGTAGTAATCTCGCGATAGACAGATAACTCCGCCATCCTTCATCTGGTCACTGTCGAATACGTAGGTAGGCACAGCATTTTCAGTGGCCTTACGCGCAATCAGAGCAAACCCCGGCCTGGTCATATTGTCTACTATCTGCGCTACTACATCGATATCTCGACTACACAGCTGAGCAGCGGCCTGCGCCACATCAGCACTGGTACTCACCGGCACCGCTTCGAGTTCTAACCCCTGCGCCTCGAGCGCCTCTTTAAACCAATCTTTATACAACACACTGTTGATCTCGCCGGGAGTAAACAGGGTACCGACCCGCCGTGCTTGGGGTAATGTCTGGTGAATAAGGCTGGCCATCTCGCCAAATGGAGATCTGGTAGTAATGCCGGTAACATTGGCTAAATGCTCAGTTTCACTTTTACCCGCTCCGGCAAGCACCCCATCCCCCACGCCGGTGAACACGATCGGAGTATCGTCTCCGGCAAGGCGTAGAGCTGCTTGCAGAGTTGGTGTGGAGACCACCATCAGCAGGTCAACATGATCCGACTTAACCGAGGTCATAATGCTCGACAACGTCGACATATCTCCCTGAGCATTGAGCACGCGCAACTCATAGTCACGCCCCTCAACCAGCCCTGCAGCAGCGATACCGGCTAAATAACCTTCGAGGCAGCGCTCGGCAAATTCGGTTTCACTGTAGAGGACACAGCGCAATTGCAGCGGCTCACGGCTACCATTATTGCGCAAAGATAGCGTAGCTTTACCCTGGGGCAGCTCTGGGTCGAGGCGCGCATAGCTCTTGGTTGCACTGATCGGCATCTCAGCGGGTGATACCCCAGCAAGCACCCTGACCACTTGATGCCCAGACTCACGCCCCCAATCGTAGTAACTTTCGCCAATACCACCATCAGCACCCTTTGCAACTAAGGCAATATCGGTGGTAAATATGGGGACATCAGCTCCTTTAGCTACCTTGTGAATAGCGGCAAATCCGGTTATAGCTAGGTTATCTGTCGAGACAATGATGGCATCGGCCCCACGTTGAATTAGCGCTTGGGTTGCCATAGGCAAATCTGAAGCGGTTGCCACAGTGGACTCGATAACTTCTATCTGTTGATCTTGTCCAGCGCTACGCAACTTTTCTACCGAAATAAGAGCATTCATCTGCGCCGGATTATACACAATACCTACGGCGCTTAAATCCGGTACGTACTTACGCGCCATCTCCAAAACCTTGGCAACGGGGGGATCATCATGGATACCAGTGATATTTTGTGGGCAGCCCTGGGCAAATAATCCCAGCTTGGCAGGATCGCTGGCCACGGTAAAGACAACGGGAAAGGCGTAATTTTTTTTAGCCGCCGCGATAAAGACCGGCGTAGTTAAGGTGATCAGCACATCCGGCTGTTCTTGAGCCGCCTGATCAAGAATTTGCATCACCTGAGACATATCACCCTGAGCATTAAAATGTTTCATGGTGTAATCGCGGCCCTGTTGCAAACCCATCTCGTGCATACCCGCCATAAGACCATCCATGGCGTTGGTAAGAGAAGCATTTTCGACTAGATTAACCACCACCAGTTTAGCGGGTCGTTCTCTGTTGGCGCTGAAATTGAAAAATCGGTTCGCCCGCTGTAGCAAGGCACTGGATGGAGTAACTCCCGCACGCTGCATAGCCGCCAGATCGAGGGTTAGCTCATGCGTCTTCGCATAGGTTATGGGAATATGCGCCGCAGATTCACCCAGTAGCAGCCGAGCACTCAGCCGCGCCAGCGCCTGGCCATCAGTATATGGCCCAGGGGCACAGGAGAGCAGAGCACCAGAACCCATCAGGGAGATATCCTCGGCAATAATTGGTACATCCTGTTGACGGCAGGCCTTTACCATCGCCGGCATACCATTTGCTACCGTGTTATCCGCCATAGAAAATACCAGATCAACACCTCTACTTAACAGGCTGCCAATCGCTTCTGGCACCTCGCTAGTGCTATATACCGCCACTTGGTGCAACTCCATACCCTGACGTTGCAAGATTTTTTTCAGGTCAATAATCTCTTTAGCAGAATTAGCTTCCGAAGGATTGTACAGAGCTCCGATGGTTTGCGCCTGCGGAAATAGCCTCTTCACCCAAGCAAACAGCTCTGCAGATGGCAATTTTTGAGCGATACCAGTTACCTGCGGTAGATGGTGCTCAAAGCTCTCACCGGCTCCCGCCTGCAAAGGGGCGGAGACAAGGCCAAAAGCTATATCCACTCCATCTGTATGGGCAATAGCGCTACTTAAACTTGGCGTAGACATAACAACCAACAGATCGGGATCACTGTGCAGCAGACTCGTGATAGATTGGGGCAAAAAGGACATATCCCCATTGGCATGTTGCATTGTCAGCTCTAGGTTCTCCCCCTCGATAAAACCTAAGTGTTGTAGCTCATCACGAAAACCAGCAATGGCATAGTCAAATATGGGGGCAGGAACAATGTAATTCAGAGCAATGCGGTAACTCTTCCCCTCTTCTGGTTTTAGCGTAACACTATCCTTATTGCAGGAATCGGCCATGGCCAGACGCTGCTCTAAGGCTGGAGTTAGCTTCCAGTTGTCACTAAGTTGCAGCAGAGCATCGCGATTTACCACCAACTGCTCGGGAATCACATTGTCTATACGTAACTTAGCCGGATCGGCTCCTTTAAGAATATCAATGGCAACGTCGGCAGTGTATTCACCTACTTGAAAATAGTCCGCTCCCAAACCAAAGAGTAATCCGCGCTTTACATCATCGGGGCTATTGCTGAAGGCGGCAATCTGGGCAATGGCCGCCTGCTTGACTATTAAGTCCACCGACGACATAGCAACAGTATCCCCGCCAATCCAGATGGCTTCGATACCTTTGCCAATCAACGAGCGCAGAGCCTCAGGAGCTTCGGAGGTATTGCCGGCATTCACCTCAACCAACTCTATCCCCAGCTGCGCGCAGATGCGCCGTGCCTTTTTTAGGCAGGCTTCAGAGCACTGTTCGCCAGGGTTCCACATGGTGCCCACCCGCTTTAGAGCTGGATTCATCTGCTTAGCGATGCGAAACGTGTTCTCCACCGGCTGAAAAGTACCAACGCCGACTAGATGCGGCGGGTGCTGGTCTGCCTCAGGGCCGCTGATGCCAACACCACTTACATAGGGATCAGTTACGGCACCAAACACCTGAACCTTAGTGCCAAGTGCGTTGGCGCGTGCTACGGTCTGCAAAGATATGGTACTGGAGGTTATAACTATATCGCTCTGGCCAGCGACAATCTCCTGCGCAATAGCCGTCGCCACCGAGTAGTCTCCCTGGGCATTATAAAGACGGATATTCGCTCGCTGCGGCGCTACATAACCACGCTCTTGTAGTCGATTCAACACCCCATCTACATGAGACTCAAGCACGCGCGTCGAAGCATTCTGCATCACAGCAATAACAGGATAGCTAGATTTTTCCTGCTGTTTATGCGCAGAGTGCTGATCCATATCCGACAACAATAAAATTAATGATGCCACCATAATTAGAATAACGCTGAGCCAAAGATGTTTAATAATTGTCTTCATAACTTCCTTTCGAATTACAACTGCTATATCCTCGCGGATTAAAGCTCATGCTATGCAAGTTACATTGAGAACGAATATTCCATTTTTTAGCTGCAGGCAGTAGCTTGAAACCATAATTATCAGTCGAGATAAATATTACCTAGTTATGTAAAAACGTCACAAATCCTACTTTGAGCAATATTAAGAAGTCAACATAAATAAAAAAGGCCCTGTATAAACAGAGCCTTAATTACTTAATGTATAAAACTATAAAGGTTAGATCTATTCCCACTCAATTGTTGCCGGTGGCTTACTGGAGATATCATAAGTTACGCGATTTATCCCCTTAACCTCGTTGATGATGCGGCTGCTGATGTTGGCTAAATCGGCGTAAGGCATGGGATACCAACCGGCAGTCATAAAATCTTTAGTCTCCACGGCACGCAGCGCCACCACATATTCGTAGGTGCGTCCATCGCCCATAACTCCAACACTTTTTACCGGCAAAAATACCGCAAAGGCCTGACTGATTTTTTCGTAATGGCCAGTTCTATACAGCTCTTCCATGTAGATGGCATCAGCCTGACGCAGGATATCGGCATACTCTTTTTTAACTTCGCCAAGAATACGCACCCCTAAGCCGGGGCCAGGAAATGGGTGGCGCCACACCATCTGATGCGGCAAGCCCATCTCTTCACCGATAGCGCGTACCTCATCTTTAAACAACTCACGCAGCGGCTCCAGTAACTCTAGTTGCATATAATCGGGCAGGCCACCTACGTTGTGATGACTTTTGATATTGTGTGCTTTACCGGTTTTCGCCCCAGCCGATTCAATTACATCGGGATAAATTGTCCCTTGAGCTAACCATTTAGCGTCGGTAAGTTTCTTGGACTCCTCTTCAAAAATATCGACAAACAGGCCACCGATAATTTTGCGCTTTTTCTCGGGATCGGTCACTCCAGCCAGCCCAGATAAGAACCGCTGCTCAGCATCGACACGGATAACCTGTACGCCAAGATTTTCCGCGAAGGTGCTCATAACCTGATCACCTTCGTTGAGGCGAAGGAGGCCATTGTCAACGAAGACACAGGTCAGTTGCGCACCTATAGCCCGATGAATCAGTGCGGCAGCCACCGAGGAGTCCACCCCACCCGAGAGGCCGAGGATAACCCGATCACTACCAACTTTTTGCTGAATTCTACCGATGGCATCTTCGATTATCTGCCCTGCTGTCCACTGGCCACTGCAACCACAGATTTTGCGCACAAAAGTGTCAATCAGCACTTCACCACGCGGGGTGTGATTCACCTCAGGGTGAAATTGCACCCCGTACAGATTGCGCTCTACGTTCTGGATAGCGCAGACCGGAGCGTTGGTAGTTGTAGCAACGATCTCAAACCCATTTGCCACCTGCTCGACATGATCGCCGTGGCTCATCCATACCGGACTTTTACCATCCACGAAAAAGCCGTTAAACAGAGCACCTGGCTCCCCTTTACTCAGCAGTTCGGCATGCCCATATTCCCGTTTACCGGCGGGAATAACGCAACCACCAAAATGGCGATTCAACAACTGCATACCGTAGCAGATCCCCAGCACTGGTACGCCGAGTTCAAACAGCTCTTCCGCAATCATCGGCGCACCATCATCATAGACCGACTTGGGGCCACCGGAGAGGATTATCCCCTTAGGAGCAAAATCTCTGATCTCCTGTAGCGGCATATCGTAGGGGTGCAATTCGCAATATACATGCGCCTCGCGCACCCGCCGCGCAATTAACTGCGTGTACTGTGAACCAAAATCGAGGATAAGAATTTTTTCGCTGTGAAGATCTGACATGCAATAACTCCTGCGCTAAACGAACTAAAGCCCGTAACAACAACGGGCTTTAGTTGAGAGTAGAAATTTTACACCCTAGTTATGATGGGCGCTCAATACGGTAATTTGGGGCTTCGTGAGTAATGTTGACATCGTGCACATGCGACTCACGCAGACCAGCATTGGTAATACGAATAAACTTCGCATTCTGTTGTAAATCCTGCAGAGTGCGGCAACCAGTGTAACCCATGCCCGCGCGAAGACCACCAAGCAGTTGATGCACATTAGCTGATAGAGTGCCACGGAACGGCACCCGCCCTTCAATACCCTCTGGCACCAGCTTAATATCACTCTCAACATCACCTTGGAAATAACGATCTTTACTCCCATTTTTCATCGCGCCTAAGCTACCCATACCCCGATAAGACTTATAGGTACGCCCCTGATAGAGGATGGTCTCACCCGGAGACTCTTCAGTACCAGCGAACAGTGAACCGATCATAATAACATCGGCACCAGCGGTTATCGCTTTGGGCAACTCGCCGGAGTACTTAATACCACCGTCCGCAATAAGAGGAATACCGGCACGCTGAGTAGCTATAGCAGCGTCAGCAATGGCGGTAATTTGCGGCACACCAACACCAGCAACTACCCGCGTTGTACAGATAGAACCGGGGCCGATACCAACTTTAACCGCATCGACACCAGCTTTTATCAGCGCCTCAGCAGCTGCACCAGTAGCAATATTACCAGCAATCATCTGCAGATCAGGGTACGCACGCCGAATCTGCGCCACGGAATCAATGACCCCCTGTGAATGGCCATGCGCGGTATCGATCACCACCACATCCACTCCAGCGCGCACCAGCAGTTCAATGCGCTCATCGCAATCGCCGCCGACACCAACTGCCGCCGCTGCACGCAGACGCCCAAACTCATCCTTGCACGCTAGGGGATATTTACGCACTTTTTCGATATCTTTTATAGTTATCAAGCCCCGCAAAACATAATCGTCATCTACAACCAATAATTTTTCTATGCGATGTTTATGCAGGTGAAATTTAGCCTCTTCCAAGGTGGTACCAGGGGGAACAGTAACCAGGTGATCCTTGGTCATAACATTAGCGATAGGCTGATCTAACTGAGTTTCAAAACGCAGATCACGGTTAGTCAATATTCCCACTAAACGACCATTTTTCGTCACTGGTACACCGGAGATACGGTACTTCTTCATCACCTTTAAAGCTTCATAGATCTTCTGCTCTGGCTCCATGGTGATCGGATCGACAATCATGCCGCTCTCCGACTTTTTCACCTGATCCACCTCCAGAGCCTGCTCCTGCGGTGACATATTTTTGTGAATAACACCAATGCCGCCCTCACGAGCCATACATATAGCGGTACGCGACTCGGTAACCGTATCCATAGCCGCCGATATCAGCGGTATATTGAGTTTTATGCTTCTAGTCAGTTGGGTCGATAGATCAACCTCTTTGGGCAACACCAGTGAATGAGCGGGGAGGAGAAGAACATCATCAAAGGTGAGTCCTTCCCTTAATTCGGGATCCAGCATCTTGATCTCCTTTACTGTAATAAGAGCAGTACAATGTGGTTGATTATCGATTTTATATATAAGATTTAAATTTATTCGTGGATACTAGCGCCGAACAGTCACAGCGTCAAGACGCCATCACGCCAAACGACCATTATAACAATGGTTTAGCCTGTCTATTACATAGGAATAAACATGCGGCTGTTCTCTATCTTGTAGATAACATTGCTCAGCAGGGCAATTGTGTGCTCGATATCGGCCAGCGACAACACCTCGACCGGGGAGTGCATATAGCGCAGTGGCACACTTACTAAAGCAGCCGCCACCCCACCGCGACTCAGCTGCATAACATTAGCGTCGGTACCGGTAGCACGCGGCATGCCCACCACCTGATAGGGAATATTTTGTTCCTGCGCTGTCTGGCATAGCAGATCAAACAGGACTGGATTGATATTGGCTCCGCGGGCAATAATCGGCCCCTTACCCAGATGCAGATCGCCGACCTCTTTTTTATCTACGCCAGGAAAATCACTAGCAAAGCCGACATCTACCGCTATACCTACATGGGGATTAACGCCGTAGACACTGGATGAGGCACCACGCAGGCCAACCTCCTCCTGCACAGTAGTAACAGAGTAGAGATCAACTGGTGCCGTGCCGCGTTGTGCCACCTGCTGCAATACGCGGGTGACAATAAACGCCCCCATTTTATCATCGAAGGCTCGCGAGGTAACTAAGTCGCCCTGCAGGCGCTCCAAACTGGGCACAAAGGTTATGGGATCACCAATCTGCACAAGCTGCATAGCCTCAGCGTTAGAGCCACAGCCAATATCGATAAACTGATCTTTAAACGGAATCACCGTGTCGCGATCTTTAGCTGGTATCAGATGGATAGGTTTTTTCCCCACCACACCATTGATAACACCAGCGGCGGCATGGATATTGACGCGCTGCCCTGGCACCAGATGGGCATCTACACCGCCGATGGGGGCAAAAAAGATAAAACCATCTTCATCGACATATTTCACCATAAAGCCAATTTCGTCACAGTGTCCGGCCAACATTACCCGCGTGCGCTCAGCACCATCCTCACCATGGCTATGTAGAGGACAGCCATCCAAGCGGCCAATTACATTGCCCATAACATCGGTCTCTACATGATTGGCAAAAGGTGCCAGTTCGCGGCGAATTATGCGCTGCACCGGCTGCTCAAACCCAGAAGGGCTGGGAGCCTGAGATAATTCTTTAAGTAGATCATAATACTGTTGTTCCATGATTATCTCCCTTGCTAAAGTTATGCTTGCTAAATAGCCAATTAAGCGGGCGGCTGTCACCAATCGCGCGGGGCGTTGTCGCCCTAGATGCTAACCACAGGCGCCACAAAAGTTAGCCGCTGATTAGCACCAATCAAATGTTAATTAACTCTCAACGATCGTACCTAAATGAGAGTTGCGTAGAACTCTATCGATACGCACCGGTTTGGTTTGGCCAATTAAGGTCTCATCACCGGCAAAATTTACGATACGGTTCCACTGATTGCGACCAAAGATCTGTCCATCTCCGCGCCGACTAGCACCCTCAATCAGCACCTGCTGCACCTTGCCCAGATCAGCTTGCCAGATTTCGCCACTGATGTGCCCCTGCACTGCTAACAGCTGCTCAAACCAACGCTGTTTTTCGGCGCTACTTATGGGATCAGGCAGCTCACGCGCCTTAGTTTGCGGACGGGGCGAATAGAGAAATGAGTAGGCATCGGCAAAGCGTACCTGCTCGAGCAGATCGAGGGTATGCTGAAACTCGACCTCAGTTTCTCCGGGGAAACCGACAATAAGATCGGTGGTCAGGCGGATATCTGGACACTGCTGCTGCAGTTGGCGCACCCGCTCTAAATATACTTCGCGGCTGTAACCACGATTCATGCGCTGCAGAGTATCGTTAGAACCACTCTGCACTGCTAGATGCATATGTTTACACAGCTTATCTAGGCTGGAGAAACACTGGATGAGTTCATCGGATAGATCTTTGGGATGAGAAGAGGTAAAACGCAGGCGGGTTAGACCATCTATGTCATGCACCTTCTGCAATAGCTGAGCAAAGGTGCCATCACCGGAGCCCTTTTGCCCGTAGGAGTTGACATTCTGTCCCAGCAGGGTAACTTCGCGCACCCCCTGATCCACCAGAGAACGCACTTCGTCGACAACATCTTTACTGGTACGACTCACTTCGCGCCCGCGCACATAGGGCACCACGCAATAGGAACAAAAATTATCGCACCCCTGCATGATAGTAACAAAACGCGCTACCGAGCTATCAACGCCGCGCTGCGGAAACTTGTCCAACCGTTCGGCACCAACATAGTGGGTCGTTTCACACAGCTGACCACCATGCTCCTCAACCTGTTTGAGCATCTGCGGCAACTTGCCGACGTTGTGAGTACCAAAAACAATATTTAAATAGGGGACTTTTTCCAGCAGCCGCATCCCCTCCTGCTGGGCAACACAGCCACCCACAGCAAGAATCAATTGCGGATTAGCCATCTTCAACGGCTTAAAGCGTCCTAAGTGACCATAAACTTTGCGCTCCGCCTTGTCGCGCACGGAGCAGGTATTTAAAATGATCAAATCAGCCAGTTGGGGGTCTGAGACAGATGAGTATCCAGCTTGGGTAATCAACGTAGCAATCCACTCTGAATCGACTACGTTCATCTGACAGCCGAAAGTTTCCAGATAAAATCTTTTCACCATTATCTCCGCACCATCTTTTAATATTTTATGCATCCAATGTTCATTAGTGTAAAATTCCCCGATATAAGCAGATGCTCTGCAAAAAAGCAATGGCTATTTGTCTATAATGTTGCCACAAATAGCTAAATCTAATAAGTATTTTTCTATTTAACTCTATCTGCGCTCTGATTAGCCTCAATGACAACTTTTAACAGCTCATACAGTTGGTGGGGCTGCTCTACACAGCGCAGAGTCAAACGGCGGTTCCCCGCTTCGAGATAGAGATCGCCCAGATGCTCCCCCAGTGGATACATACACTGATAATTTAACTGCGCCAGCGGGATAGCGATTATGCGCGACTGCCACTTGCCACACTGCACCAGAATCTGTGCCGAAGTCAGCGCATAAAATACCCGCTCCCACTCCCAACGTGCCAACAGCAGTTGGCCACAACAGATATATGCACTCAGCAACATAAACGGCAGCGGTATTACACACCACAGCAGATCTGCCCCCTGTAGACGCATCTGCCAGCCAGTATATTGCCACCAGCAACACAACAGGAGCAGCACTAGGCCAAACAGCGCCTGACGCCAGCGCCGAAAAGTAAAACAGCGTGGGGCTGGACGCCCTTGCCACACCAGCTGTTCGTCAGCATGCATATAGTTAGACCAATTGAGCATTGGTGGTATAATCCTTTGCATTAAAGACTCTGGGCAAAAAAACATTCATGGCTATTTGCACAGAGGATTGGATTAGAAAATATATGCTCGCTACCAGCTAGAGGGATAAAACAATGGACAGCAAATTACAACAAGCGGCAGAAACCATTTTACACGCTGAGGCCTTAGTTATTACCAGTGGTGCCGGTATGGGGGTCGACTCTGGCCTCCCCGATTTTCGCGGGGATAACGGCTTTTGGCAGGCCTACCCGATGTACCAACATCTAGACATCAACTTTTATGCTGCCGCCAATCCCAGCCACTTCGCTGACGATCCAGCTTTCGGCTGGGGATTTTACGGCCATCGCACCAACCTGTATCGCCAGACAGAACCGCATATCGGCTTCGACATCCTCCAGCAGTGGGCTCAGGCTCTTAACCTCGACACCTTTGTGGTTACCTCAAATGTCGATGGTCAATTTCAAAAAGCTGGATTCGATCCACTGAAGATGTTCGAGGTGCACGGCTCTATCCATCACCTGCAGTGCCAATATCCATGTAGTCATGATATATGGCCCAACGATGAACAGATTCCCGTTGATATGCACTCTATGCGTGCGCAGCATCTCCCCAAGTGTCGCAATTGTCAAGGGGTGGCGCGTCCGAATATTCTGATGTTCAACGATTTCGGTTGGGTGAACGAGCGCACCAGTGCTCAGGAGCAGCGTTTTCACAAGTTTCTGCTGAGTAATAGTGACAAGAGACTGGTGATTATCGAGATAGGTGCAGGTAGTGCGGTGCCGACCATCCGCAATCTAACCGAGCAACTGGGACATAAACGGCATGCCTGTGCCATGCGCATTAATCCACGCGAACCTCAGATTGGGGGCAACAATATCAGTTTACCCCTTGGCGCACTGGAGGCGCTGATTGCCATTGACCACAAACTGGAAAATATCCATTAGCCCAGGCGCAACGCACACCTCTTAGTGCTTCTGCGCAGCGGCAGTTTGCAGCATTTTATCCAGATCCAAAGCGCCAATATATTGCTGGCGAATCTGCTGCAACTGCGCCGCAACGATTGCTACTTCGTCCGGTACGTGCTCGGTATCTATAGTTGCAGTCAATAGAGCGGGCAGCTCAAGCGCCTGCGCTGGAAGTTGGGGCACCACCAAAATCTCCTCACTGGTGCCCTGACTAACCAACAACAGCACCCCGCGCTGTTGCAAATATTCCAGCACTGTATGCACCGTATCTGCCGGTATCTCCGTCTGATCAATTATCTCATCCAGTTTCCAGCATGGTTGTGCCTGCTGAAAGCGGTTGTAAACTAGCAGCAGCAATTCCAGCACCTGTAGTGGCTGCCAGGCGATTTTTTTCTGCTGCCACAAGATGAATCCCAGCCGCAGGCGATTTTGATGGGCCCAACACAGCTGCAAACCAAACAGCACAATCATCCACGACACATAGATCCAAATCATAAAGATTGGCAACGCCGCCATGGTGCCGTAGATAGCATTGTACTTGCCAACACCATACTGAAAATTGACATAGCCCCACTGCGTAATCAGCCACAGAGTGCCGCCACAGATGCCACCCACTAGACCAGAGAAGATATTGACCTTGGTATTGGGCACAAACATATATAGAAAAATAAATGCGGCCCAGATAACCACGAAGGGCAACACCTCAAACAGGAGCAGCAGCAGGTCGCCAAAAACAGGTTTATCCAGAATCCACTGCACCACTTGCTGATTGCGCATGGAGGTGTTCAGTGATATCGCTGCCAACAAAAACAGTGGCCCGAGGGTGACCACCGAGAAGTAGTCGGCAAAGCGGCGAAATAGAGTTCTAGTCTCATTGACACGCCATAAACTATTGAAACTTTTTTCAATATTGGAGATCAACATCAACACGGTAAACACCAACATAACCAAGCCGACTGAACCTAAACGAGCAACATTGGTGTTATTGATATACTCAATAATCCGCGCTACCACCTCTTCTGAACCCACCGAAATATGTTTCAACAGCAGTGGTTCGACTTTATTGTGCACCCCGAGCCCTTTTAACAGAGCAAACATAATGGCCAGCAGCGGGATAAAAGCCAGCAGCGTGCTAAAAGTTAGCGCCGCAGCCTTTTGCCCGCACTGATTGCGGTTATACCCGAGCACCGCCGCCAATGGCACGCGTAACCAGTTGGCTCCGCGCTGCAGTCGCTTATCGTCCCACAAATTGGTTTTCAGCCATTGATCAACTTGCTCAAATAGTCTACCCATAACTAGCGCCTCGTTAAAAAATTAATGGCTCTGTAAGATATCCTGCAACTGCGGCAACATCAGACGCACACAGCTCTCCCCTTCGACGATTGCTTCTGCAGCACGATAAAACTCCAATAATCCAAGATGGGACAGTTTCGGGGTCAAGGTTATATCGGGGGGATCACCAGCCATGCGACTGCGGGTGATGCGATCCTGAGTTATATTCACCGAGCTGGCTAACGACTCAAACACTCCCGGAGGACGGATCTTATCGTTAGACGGAAACAGCACCGCTGAGTACTCCTTCAAGACTCTGCTCAGATTAGCTGCCAAACCCGCCTTTACTTCGTTGTGATTTTCAACACGTTTGGGCGTTTCCTGATAGAAGTGCTTGCCGACAATATTACCGTTCAGGTTAACCGCAATAACCACCTGCGCCCCCAATGCGCGGCATAGCGATACCGGCACCGGATTAACCAGACCACCATCGACCAGCCAGCGTCCCTGATAGCGCACCGGCGGAAAAATACCAGGCAACGACAACGACGCCCACACCGCTTCACTCAAAGGGCCACGGCGAAACCACACCTCACGCCCTGTTTCCAGATCGGTAGCCACACTGGCAAAAGTTTTGTGCAAATCTTCAATTTGCTGGTTTTCGCCGCACACATAGCTGCACAAAAATGACTCCAACCGCTCGAGATCAACAAAACCATTCATCGCCATGTTGAGATCAAACAAGCGCGCCACATCGAGGCGCGTCAATGAGCGCACCCAAGTATCCAACTGCGCCAACTTACCCGTAGCATAGGCGGCACCGACCACACTACCAATAGAGCAACCACAGACAATATCCGGTTCGATCCCCATGCGTGCCAGCGCATTGATAACACCAATATGGCTCCAGCCGCGCGCCGAACCACTGCCCAGAGCTAACCCTATGCGTAGTTTATTTGACATAAAACCTCAACAGACCAACAAGCAAAAAAGGCAAGATTGCTTTGGCAAGAAGATACAATAGCCTCTTGCGCCACCATCAATAATGCGGTGGCCTTTCATTGTTATTAACCTCTCCACCACCAGTTGCTGAGGGTTGAGAGTTGATTTTCTGCAGCAATAACCGGCACAACTCTTCTAGATCGTACAGCTGCTTTTGCTGCACCGCCACCAGCTCTTGCATCTGGTGTAAACTGTGCTCCTGAAAGGCAACTTTAGACTCTAGCTCGATAATGCGTTTCTCGTCCATCTCTACTAATATCTCCACTCTCAATTCTCAGTAATCAAACCTATATGACTAAATTAGCCCAATATTAGCACAACGACCACTCGACAATGAACATTTTGTGATTTCACTTAGTTGCTGATATAGTTCAGGCTCAATTACAGATCGATAACCCCAGCACAGTGAGGCAATATGCAATATTGGTTAATGAAATCGGAACCAGGCGCCTTTGGCATAGATGATTTGATTGCCATGCCCAACCAGACCGAACACTGGGACGGGGTGCGCAACTATCAGGCACGCAACATGATGCGTGACGCTATGCAATGTGGCGACCAGGTATTTTTCTACCACTCCAACTGCCCCGAGCCCGGTATCGTCGGCATTATGGAAGTGGTGCGCGAGAGCTACCCCGATTTCACTGCCTGCGATCCCAACGATCCCCACTATGATCCTAAAAGTGATGGCAACACGCCGCGCTGGTTTATGGTCGATGTCCGTTTCGTGCGCAAGCTAAAGCGTACCATCACCCTGCACGAGCTGAAACCATTACAAGAACTGGCCGGAATGGCTCTGGTACGCCCGGGTAACCGCCTATCGATAATGCCAGTAAGCACAGAGCAGTGGGAATTCATCCTTAGCTTGGAATAACCGCCCCAAAAGCATATAGTCCAAAAGCCCATATGCTCCAATAGGTGCTCACTACTTTAATTTTTCAACGGAACCCTCATCATGGCTTCATCATCTACCTTCGCTATTGCAGCTGCGCTCCACAGAGTGCGTACTCTGATCTGTTTAATAATTATCTGCGCTCTTTATCTGCACAGCAGCTCCACCTGCGCGGCACCGCCAGACACCACCCTACGGGTTGAGGCCGCGCTGCGCCCCGTGACTCTGCGCGGCTATACGCGAGCTCAGAGCAGCGCCACCATCGCCGCCGAAGTTGCCGGACGCATTATCCAGCTCAACTACGCTGTCGGTGATAAGCTAACGAATAAGCCACTGCTGCTTATTGACGATACCTTTATCAAGCTCGAACTGGAGAGTAACTCTGTCGCCTTAGCCAGCAATTTAGTTGCCCAACAACAGGCGCAAACACGACTAGATTGGTTGGAAAAAGAGTTCCAGCGCCGCCAGCAACTGGTGCAACAACAGCGGATCTCACAGGTCTCTTTTGAGGATATAAGCCACCAGCGCGACCAGGCAGCATTGGAGCTGCAACAGCAGCAGTTACAACAACAGCAGCTACAGGTACAGAAACACACTCTGGAACAACGTCTTCAGCGTCACCAACCCCGCGCCAGTGCCGGCTGGCAACTTAGTCAGAAATATGTTGAGCCAGGAGATTTAGTTCAGGTGGGTAAGCCACTGATGCAGGTAGGCAATTATCAGCAACTGCTAATTCCGTTAGCGGTAACAACAGCCGAACTGCAGGCAATTCGCGCAGCAAATGGAGCTGGTGCCCGTGTAGCCGGTAAAGCCGTTCGTTATCACATTGCCACAGTCAGCCCAGCTTTTGATGAGAATACGCGTAAAATAAATATCGAATTGGAGCTGGACAACTATAGCGGAGAACAGCGCGGTGGATTGCCGTTTGCCCTGACGCTCAGCTTGCCAGATTATGGCGTCATGGTGCCCGTAGCAGCGGTGCGCAATCGCTATCAACATCCGCAAGTGCAACTGCGCAGCTCCGCACAACCGGTAGCCATAGAGATTATTGACCACATATCTGGCAGCATCAATGGTACTACCACAGATGACGCCGACGAGTGGGTGCATATACAGGCCACAGACGCGCTGCCCATCGGCTCAGTCCTCAGATCTAGCACAGAGCACTAGCCGTGAAAAACTTCGTAAATTTCACCCTTAAACAGACCGTATTCATCAATGTGATATTTGTCATTCTCATGGTGGCTGGGGTCTACAGCGTTTTCAATACTCCGGTAGAGAATCTGCCACCGGTCAGCATTGGCAAAGTATTTATCACCACCGTGGATTACGGCGCTTCAGCTGCGGACATAGAGCAGTTGGTAACTCGCGAGATCGAGGACGCCATCGACGGTCTGGAGCAGGTAGAGTATGTGCAATCCACCTCCATGCGCAACGTCTCCTCGGTGCTGGTCAAATTTATCGACGACAGCGACTACCGCCATCTGTACGACGAGTTACGCTTGCGCGTCCTCAATATCCGCAGCCAACTGCCCGACAATGTCGATGACCCAATATTCACCTATCTCGACAGCCAGAGTTGGAAACCGGTCATCATCGCTAATCTGGTCGCTGATGATGGCGCGCAGCTCTCCAACAACAGCCTGCGCCTGCTCGCTGAAGAGTTAAAAGATGAACTAGGCAGGATAGATGGCATTCAGGAGATTGAGTTAGCTGGTGACTACTATCAGGAGTTTCAGGTTCATCTCGATCCACAAAAACTGCGCGATTTTGGTATCAGCTTTGCCGCCGCTGGGCAAGCAATTGCCGATGCCAACATAAAGTTACCCAGTGGCCGCTACCGTAACGGTAACCAAAACACCCTGCTAGATACCGGTCAGATCTTCAACCGCCAGCAGCAGGTGCTCGATATCGCCATCCGCCGCGATGGTGATGGCAACTTCATCCGCGTGCGCGACCTAGCTAGCAGTACTGGCATCGCCTACCGCGATCCAGATACAATTTCTACCGTAAATGGACAAAATACTGTCATCCTGCGGATAAAAAAACAGGATAGTGCTAACGCCATAACCATTGCCGAGCAAGTCAAAGAGCGGGTGACGCAATTTGATCAACTTCATAAGCTCGATGCGGTGCACACGGTATTGACCAACGATTCCACCATCGAAATAGACGACTCGGTGCGCACCCTAGGTGGCAACATGGTGCTAGGCATGATTCTTATCACCATCGTCCTGTGGCTCACGCTGGGGTTCCGCAACGCCATGCTCACCGCCATAGGTATCCCCTTTTCGTTTTTAACCACAATAATTATTGTCAAACTCAGCGGCAACTCCATCAACACTATCAGCCTGTTCTCTTTTGTGCTGGTGTCGGGGATCATTGTTGATGACGCCATAATCATCATTGAAAACGTCTACCGCCATCTGTATATGGGCAAAACTCGGCGCTGCGCAATAGTTGATGGCGTTTCTGAGGTTTTTCTACCCGTTTGCAGCTCAGCATTGACGACGATCTTTGCCTTTACTCCGATGTTGATTATGACCGGCAGCACCGGCGACTTTTTTAGTGTAATCCCCAAAGCAGTCAGCTTCGCCCTGTGCGCCTCCATAGTGGAAGCGCTGTTTATTCTGCCCATTCATCTACTCGATTTTGGACCCCGTCAAGCTAACGCCACTGCGCAGCCTAATGATGAGTATCACCATCTGCAACAGGGCCCATTTGCCCCGCTGTGGAAGATATATCGCCGACTGCTCAAGCTACTGCTTAACCACAAGCTATTGACATTAACTGGCATCAGCATGCTCTTTGCTCTCACCCTAGCCATGATGGCGCTATCAGCTAGCGGCAGAGTACCACTGATCAAGGTTAAATTTTATCAGGACAGTTATCTGCGCTACCATGTCGCCGTGCAAATGCCTGCTGGCACCTCGGTGGAAGGCACCGACCGCGTTGTGCGTGATATCTCTAAGTATCTGAGCTCCTTCGGCCCAGGGCAGACACTCTCTACCAGCGGCACTGCTGGCGTGATGGAGGATCGCGACTATCGCCAACATCGCGCCCAACACTATGGCCAGGTGGTGGTGGAGCTACCGCCACAAGCGCAGATGGAGCTACCTACCGGCAACGACAACATCGCCGCCTATATAGATCAGGTGCATGACCTGCTGGTGACCTATACCGATCAACATGCTGCGCAATGGGGCGCCCGTCCCAAACTCAATGTCTTTGGGGAGAATACTGGCCCGCCCGCCGGTAAGGCGGTGAATATCCGCCTCACGGCTCTCGATATCTCTGCCGCTACAGAGGTTTCAGACCAGATGCTCGCCTTTTTACAGGGCAACTCTGGCCAAGAGATTGCTCCCAAAAACGAATTTATCGATCTGATCAACTTAGAGGATAACCGCGCCGAACTGCAAACAGTGCTCGATTTTCGCGTTACACGTCAACGTGCTCTGGAGTACGGTCTTAGCAGCTCAGCGGCCACTCAGCTTATTACCGGTGCCCTAAACGGTATGCCCTGCGGCACCTATCGTACCAGTGATGATGAGATCGACCTGATGGTGAAACTGGCACGCCAGAATGGCAGCGGTGATGATAACGCTAATGGCAGCGGCTTGCTTAATCCTGAAGCGGTAGCACAAATTCCTATCATTGAGCACAGCTCACGGCCAGTATTTATCGGCGATATAGCCGAACTTAGTTATCGCCACGAACCAGATGCGCGCACGCGCTACGATGGCAAACCGACCATCACCATCAGTGCCGACATTCGCGACGGAGCGCAACTCTCCTCCGGTCGCGTACAGCACTTGGCACAGCAATATTTCACCAGCATCAGCAGCCGCTATCCCGGCGTCGGCATAGCTTTCGGCGGCGAATTTGAGAACACCTCGCGCGCCTACACCTCATTAGCTGCGGCTTTTCTCATTGCGGTACTGGCGATTTACCTGATTTTAGCGTCGCAATTTAACGATTACGTGCAGCCCTTGATAATTTTATCCGCCATCCCTTTTGCCTTTATCGGTGTCGTGCTCGGACTATTTTTCACCCAGTCGGTCTTTACCATCGGCAGCTTTATGGCGGTAATCGGGCTCGCTGGGGTAGCGGTCAATGATTCGCTTATTCTTATCGACTTTATGAACAAAGAGCGCCGCAGCGGTTTACCTCTGCGCCAATCAGTTATCAATGGCTGTAGTGCGCGGATGCGTCCGGTGCTGATCACCACTCTCACCACTATGCTGGGGATGATCCCCATGGCAATCGGTATCCCGCATAAATCGATAACCTGGGCACCGATGGCTACCGCCTTTGCTACCGGCCTGTTTAGTGCCACCATGTTAGCACTGTTAATTATTCCGGTAGAGTTCGAGATTACCGAAATAATCAAAGAGAAACTGCTCAGTTTCAAACAGCGCAGATTGCGCAGCAAAGTACGTAAAAACAAGCTGAAGGATATGCACAATGGTTAACACAGCGCAATTGCGCCGCCACTACTATGGCAAATTATTTACTACAACGCTAATTAGCGTAGCGGTCTTTTTTCTGTGCAGCTCAGGAGCTAAGGCTATCGAATTGAAAGAGGCGCAGCGCATTGCCCAGCTCTACTCCGATCAAGCGCAAATCATAACGGCGACACGCCAAGTAGACGAGGCCAGTGCCAAACAGACCACAGCGTTCACTCGGCCACAACTCGACGCCTACGCGGGCTGGTACAAAATCGACAGCAACTATGAAAATATATGGCTGCCAACAGCTGAACGCGATCTCAGTGCAGGGATAACGGCAACACAGGTGATCTTTGCCGGCGGCAAAATTTGGAATAGCCGCAAACTACAAACCAGCTTGCAGCAGTTAGCTATACTACAACAGTACAGCAATCAGCGAGAGCTGCGCCACCAGGTAGCTCTGGCTTTCATAGATGCGCAACGCCAGCAGCAGCTGCACAACATTGCTCTTGATCGGCTCCACCAACGACAACAGGAGCTCGACGACGCACAAGCTCTGTTCAGCGTCGGCAGTGTCCCTCAACTCGATGTACGCGAAGCACAACTGGCACTGCAACAGAGCGAAAATGATCTGCTAACTACGGACACTGACCTATTTGTCGCCATCAGCACCCTCAACAATTTGCTCGGCCGTAAACCCGCAGAAAAACGCCTAAGCCCCAGCGGCGAACTCGAGCAACAGCCACATATCGCTCAACTGCTCTCCCAACTAAACGAGCAACTCACCAGCCAGCAGCAGCTTGATCTACTCAATAGCCGGTTAAACTACAGCATCAGCACTCAGCAACAACAGCTAGCCAGTGGCGACTACTGGCCAACTGTAGCCCTCAGCGCTAACGGTGAGCGTCAAGGCGATCATCGTGATGATATGGATAAAACTTGGACAGTGGGCGTGCAACTAGATTGGAAGTTATACACTGGTGGTAAGATCAGCGCTAAGCATGCCCAAAGCGTCGCCAGTGCCGCCCGCGCCCGCGCCCTACTCCAACAGACCTATACCAGCTTGCTCAATGCCTGCGCCAACCTAGAGCAACAGCATCAGGATCTACTCAGCCAAATAGAGCGCCAACGCCAAGCCGTGCAGCTAGCTCAAGCCAACTACAGCGATGCCCGTGCCCTCTACACCGAAGGCACCATTACGATGACCCATTTAGGGCAATACAATTTAGCCTATGCAGAAAACCGCTGGCAGTTAAATCAACTGCTTTACGCTCACAATCGTCTATTTCACGAGCTGAAGTATCTGCTTGCGGATAGCGCAATGCATGTCAGCACGGATAGTTAGCAAAATACCCTCTTATCATCTCTACATCACTTCGATTAAACTCTGCTGTTAACTCTATTCTGCAGACAATTTATATTTTTACCGCAACCTGTAATACGACTTTTTTATAGTAAAATAGTGGGGTCAGGGTCAGTTTCACACAAGAGTGCTAGTTCGCTAAGAACAGGCGTACCTGACCACCTGCTCTTGGCCATAGGAGGTACTATGAAAACGCAGATGGGGTTATGGATTGACCACAGAAAAGCGCTAATTGTGACAATTTCTGGCGATGAAACAACATTTTTAGAGATACCGTCTGAGGTTGAGAAACAACGTCGACGCACTGGAGATTCTCCTCTAAAAGGGTCCTATGAGGCACAACAGGTCCCAGCAGATGACAGCAGCCAGAGAGCGTACACGGCCGAACTAGATAAATATTATGCAGAGGTTATTAGCCATCTATCTAAGGCTAATGCGATTTTTATCATGGGTCCCGGCATAGCTAAAACTGAGCTAAAGAGCTGTCTAGAAAAAAATCGCCTAGGTGAGCGTATTCTGGCTATAGAAACAGCGGATAAGATGACAGATACAGAGATCATGACCAAAGTCAGGCAAAAGTTTGCTTGAGTAGGAGCAAAATTACCCTGAGCTCTAAAGGTAAACTTTACGGGCTCTTATTGATCCAGCCAAACATAGCACCAGCAAAATAGGAGAATTGCTGGTGCTTTTTTTGCAAAACCTCCCCAATATAACAACTATTGCATGTGCTAAACTGGTAACCACTAGCCACTAAAACACAGGAATACACACCAGTGAGAGGTTCGTAAAATGAATTTATTAAACTCCTACGCCCAGCTGGGCGAGCATTTTTATCAACGAGTCCTCCCTACTCCAGTTGCCCAACCGCAGCTGTTGTTATGGAACACAGCCCTCGCTGAACAACTGCTGCTGCCAGCTGAATTAAGCAATGATCCTGTCGCCTTGGCAGATATTTTTTCCGGCAATCTTACCCTGCCCGGCTCAGAACCAATTGCCGCAGCCTATGCTGGGCACCAGTTTGGTTATTTTGTTCCTCAGCTTGGTGATGGTCGTGCCCACCTGTTGGGTGAAGTGTTAGACCATTCCGGTCACAGGTGGGATATCCAGCTTAAGGGTTCTGGCCGCACCTCATTTTCTCGCGGTGGTGATGGCCGATGCGCCATTGGCCCAGCGCTACGTGAATACATCATGAGCGAGGCACTGCACGCCTTAGGGGTGCCGACAACACGCTGTTTAGCTGTTGTAGCAACGGGGGAAAATGTTTTCCGCGACAAGGCACTACCCGGAGCGGTGGTGACGCGAATAGCATCGAGCCATATCCGCGTAGGCACCTTTGAATATTTTGCTGCACGCGGTGATTATGCCGCGGTTGAGCAGTTGTGCCGCTATACCATTGCCCGCCACTATCCAGAGTTGCAGCACGACGGGCCAATTCCATATCTTGCGTTTGTTGATAAGGTTATCGACCGCCAAATTCAATTAATTGTCGCTTGGATGCGAATTGGCTTTATTCACGGCGTTATGAATACCGACAATACCGCCCTGTCTGGAGAGACAATTGATTACGGCCCCTGCGCCATGCTGGGAAGCTATGATCCGTTAACAGTTTACAGTTCTATCGACACACTCGGTCGCTACGCCTTCGGTAAGCAGCCATCAATCCTGCACTGGAACATGGCTCGGCTCATTGAATGTCTGTTACCACTTGTGGCACCGGATATAGATAGCGCCAAAGAGCAGCTCGCCCCAGTGCTGGCAGCATTACCCGCACGTTTTGAGCACAGTTACCTAGCCATGATGGGCAAAAAACTAGGTTTGGTCGAGATTAAGCCAGCAGATAAAAACCTTATTGACGCGCTTTTACAGCGCATGTTGGAGAAAAGGTTAGATTATACAGTAACCTTTGATCTGCTGACCAAAGCGCAATCCGACCAGCAGATTGCAGCTAAGATGGAGCAGCAACTTGGCGGCAGCTTTGCGCATTGGCAAGCGCGACTAGAGGAGCAAGATGGCGCTAATCAAGATGTCCAAGAGTTGATGCGCCAGCACAACCCGGTGGTGATCCCGAGGAACCACCATGTTGAAGCGATTCTTCGCCTGTTTGAGCAACCCAATTCGCTGCCGGAAGCCGTGACACAGGCAGAACAGTTTCTGCAGGTTTTACGCTCCCCCTACATAGAGTTACCCCAGACAGCTAACTTTCAAGACCCACCGCGTGACGGTGACCGCGGCTATCGAACCTTTTGCGGAACCTGATATAAAACCTTCTAGGACAGCGTCACAGGCAAGAAAACCGATTGGAAACAGGCATCTGTATCGGCTCTATCTCTGTATAGTAAGGATATATAACAACTTCACCAACTCAGTAACTAGCTGAATTATCGTGCAATGTTAAAATTTAGCGTAGAGTTCTGCTGACGATCAAGGTAATGTAACAGTCAGAATTTGCAGTTAATAGAAACAGGTTAATTGATAATTAAATTGGTGGAGTGAATAAGTGCAACATCGTAGCCATGACGCTTTTGATATCTTTTCGTTTTTTCGCTCAGCTGGGGGCATTGCTTGCACCTATGCTGCTATCTCCTTCTTATGGATCTATCTGTCGGACAATCTATTACTGGTGCTGGGATTTGACCTCCAAGAGCACTACCGGTTCCAAATATATAAGGGGAGCTTCTTTGTTTGCCTAACCGCTGCGCTGCTCTTTTTTTTATTACGCAACGCAATTAATCGCGCACAGCATGGTAATGAGCTCTTTCGTAAAGTAGTGGAAACCATTCCCATGGGCATCTTGCTAGCCGATCTCGATGGCGGCATCATTGATGGTAATTCTGCCGCTAAACAACTGCTACAAGATTGCGCTATTGACGACTTCAATAATCTGCGTGGTTGGCACGTGGGCACGGGTTCACAGCTTCGTACACAAGAGTGGAGTTTGTCGCAAGCACTACAAGATGAAGAGAGCGCTGCTGCTAAAAAGATTGAGATAGACGGAGCTGACGGCAAACACAAGACCATTCTCTATTCATCATTCCCACTTACCAGCGAAAAAATTGGCAAAACAGGAACAATGGTTCTCGTGCAGGATATCACGGAGAAGGTGATAGCTAACAATGAGTTGCGCCGCTTTAAGTTTTCGATTGAACAGGCTTCAGAGGCTATTTTCTGGTTAAATCAAGAGGGACGCTTTCTATTTGTGAACGACCAGGCCTGTCGTTCCCTCGGCTATTCTGCAGAAGAGTTGCAAACTTTATATCTATGGGATATCGATCCAACATTTACTCGCGCGCGCTGGAAGAAACAGTGGTTGCTCTTGGAAAAAGTTGGTACACGATTCTTTGAGACTCAGCATCAACACAGAGATGGCTCACTATTTCCCGTTGAAGTATTTTCCCACCATCAACATGTCGGGAATAATCAAACTCTGCATGTAGCTTTCATTCGCGACATAAGCCTGCGCAAAAAGTATCAGCACCAGCTTGAACATCAATTAAATCATGATGCCCTTACTGGCTTAGCAAATCGTGTTCTTCTCGATGACAGGGTGCAGCAGAGTATCCTTTATGCTAAGCGCTCCGCCAAACAAGTTGCCGTGTTTCTCCTTGATCTCGACCGCTTTAAGGTGATCAACGACAGTTTAGGCCACAAGCAGGGAGACAATGTATTAGTGAAGGTTTCTCAGCGTTTGTCCACCTGTCTTCTTCCTGGAGATACTTTAGCGCGCTTGGGCGGTGATGAATTTGCCATTGTATTATCCGATGCTACAGAAACTGCCGATGTGTTGATAACAGCGCAGAAAATTTTAAATGTATTCGATAAACCCTTTAAGCTGGGTGCTCGTGAACTGCGTATAACTGCCAGCATGGGTGCAAGTCTGTATCCGCGTGATGGCCAGAGTTGTGAGGATCTTATGCGCCAAGCTGATGCCGCCATGTATCAAGCTAAAAATCAAGGTGGTGATGGCTTTCAGCTCTGTTCGACGGAGATGGATGCGCGGGCTCATAGAGCGCTGGAGTTGGAGGCTGATCTACGTCAAGCTTTGGTAGGTGATGAGTTTGTTCTTCACTATCAACCTAAAGTCAAAATTGATACCAATAGTATTGACGGTTGTGAAGCGTTAGTGCGCTGGCAGCACCCCGAAAAGGGGCTGATCTCCCCTGGTGAGTTTATCCCCTTGGCCGAGGAGAATGGCTTAATTATCCCCTTAGGTTCTTGGGTTTTGCGCGCAGCTTGTCGTCAGTTTAAAGCATGGCAGGATATGGGCTTACCACCGATAAAAATTGCGGTAAATCTATCGGCACGCCAGTTTATGCAGCCAGATTTTATCAAAAAAATTCAGTTGATTTTAACTGAAGAAGAGATAGATCCGCGCTGGATTGATTTAGAATTAACTGAAAGCATGGTAATGCAGGACCCCGACAAGGTGGTGCAAACATTGATTCAGTTAAAAGAGCTGGGTTTTTCATTGAGTCTTGATAATTTTGGCACAGGCTATTCGAGTCTAAACTACTTACGCCGTTTTCCCATTGATTGTCTTAAAATAGACCGTTCGTTTATTATTGATGTTGATTCAGATACAACAGCGGCATCTGTTGTAAATAGTGTCATCGGCATTGCACACAGCCTGGGCATTAGCGCTATCGCGGAGGGAGTAGAGACTTTGGAACAGTACCGGATCATCGCTGATTATCACTGTGATGCGATTCAAGGCTTTCTGTTCAGCAAACCGCTAGACCCAGAAACATTTGCCAAAGTCGTGCTCAAGGATACAACCTTCGGCATGATCCCTCTCAAAAAAGTAAATTAACGGATAAATCTATCGGTGCTCTAGACATTTCCAGCAGACGCAACAGAGCCGATTCGAAGGAGGCATCCGAATCGGCTCTGTTTATATCTAACTAGGAAGAAAGGAGGTTTATCAAGTCTCGCCTGCCACAACAAGCCTTGATGGTCGTTACTTTAGCAAAGCAGGTTTTTATCGACCACCGTAAGAGGCGTATTTATGTGATTGATTATCCACATAGATGTCATGTGCAGATACACAGTGTGGTTTTGCCGCCATCATACCCAGAGCTATCAGCGCAAAAACCGAGCTGACAACAAATTCAAGAGAGTGCTACAACATAGCCGACTATTTATCTCACCTGTTAAATTTCTATTTGAAAGGATAACTGCATAATGAAACGTCTCTGCCTAGTGATTTTTCTGCTGCTAATACCAGCACTCTCTACAGCATACGATGCTAACTCCTCCTGCGTCCGCTGTCACAGTGACCACAGCAAGATGCTGAGCTTAGGGGCTCCAGCGCTGTACCTTGATGCGCAAAAAGTAGATGAAGAGGTTAATATGGGCGGGATGCCGACCTGTGTAGATTGTCACCTCGGAGATAGCAGTAGCATGGAAAAAGAGATCGCCCACCAAGGCGTGCTAAAACCCTTTCTGATGGCCGTTGGTGGCGACTACCAAGGGCAGGCGATGGAGCGCAAAGAGATCGGCATTACCGCGCTGGAACCAAATGGCCGCGCTTTCGACGCCATGATTCCTCAGCCGAATAGCGCCGCTCTGCACCAGGCGCACACAGGCAAGATTTTGGGAATATATTACCATGATCGTGATCCACAGACATTTGCCTATGCACCCAAGATTTCCCGCGCCACCTGTGGCAAATGCCACGACGACGAGGTAAGCGCCTATAACAGCTCTACTAAAGGGTTACTCAAGCATCAGCGTGCCTTTCGCACCTTCAGCGAAGATTTGCCTGGCCCGCAAAACTGTGGACCATGGTTCGGTGACAATCATACCGCTCTGGCCAGTGAATGCGCGCTACCCTTCAGTGATGGGCAAAATAGTGCCTCGGCGCGCCAGTGCAGCAAGTGCCACGCTGGGTGCAATGATTGCCATTATCAAGCCTACAAAGGGCAAGGGCGTCACCGTTTCGGCCCGCCCGAAGCTCCATCCTGCTATGGCGGCGGCCGTGCCAGCCTGTGTCATGCTGGGCCGATGGATCGACGCCGTGGTGCTGGATATATGCGCGGCGAATACGCCTTCCCCTCCGAACTGCCCGTTGGCGTGCATGTGCAGAACGGCGTCGATTGCATCGACTGCCATCAGATCGACAACCACCAGTTCGGCCACCTGGCCAGCGACTCGGCGCGCAACTCGTGCCAGCAGTGTCATGAAGAGATCGTGGCTGCCGTGGCCCAGTCCACCCATAGCAATGTCGATTGCAGCGCCTGCCATATTAAGACAGTCGGTGCCTATCAGTTCACCTTCTGGGGACCTGGCGTGGTCGCCGGAGTGGAGACACCATTCACCAAGCACAAGGAGTATTATGGCACGCGCTCGCTGCCCACGCTGATCAAAAATAGCGCCGGCCGTTGGATTCCGGTCAAGCCCTACCCCATGGCCGCGCTTAATCAAACCAAAGATGTCGCTGCCAGCGGCCTGAAGTTCCGGTCTATTCCTCAGCGCACCATTAAAGGCGATACCCGCATAGGCGAACCGGAAACATTCACCATTGCCCGCGAGCAGACTGATGTAAACGACGCCTTTATTGTCAGAGGAACCCGCAGTGACCTACCGCGCAACAACAAAGCACTGTTGTGGATTCAGATGGATAAGATGAGCCATGCACTAGGTGAAGCACGCACCTGTGATAGCTGCCACACTAGCCATGCACAGGTTGCCGAATCGCAATTCACCTATGCCAACAACAAGGATGTAAAACAGCCCTTCACCGGCAGCTACACTATCAGCGCCGATGCCGACGGAATGCGCTTTGAAAACATCAAGACCAGCACCATTACCCCGACTGCCAAGCGGCACATCGCCGACTTTGCGCCATTCAGCTATTTTCCAGATGGCTGGAATGTCACTGGAATAGATTTTTCCATTCCGTTTCGCCCACAAGAGGTGGCTACAGCAACCACGCAATTGGAAAAATTTCTTACTGAACTGGATAACGTGAAAGATAGGAATGTGGAGATGATTCGTGTTGTGGCTTGGCACAATTTAAAGATGGCAAAACAGATGTTGGAGAACAACGAGAAGTAACCGGCTTTTAAAATTAAGCCTGAATTCAAGTTGTAAGTGCAACTAATGGATTTTTTCACTTATTACCAATGTTATGTGTAGAAAAAACAAAGAGGAGTACCTTTTGAAAAATTACGGTCTTAGCTTCATTAGTGACAATGATTTATACAATCACACTAAGGAAACAGTTGAAAAATATAGATTCCAAATTGATTTAGCCAAGTTCAACAAAAACCTTATTGATCCAATAAAATTAACTTTTGATTCAAGGGTGTATGACAAAGATATAAAAAGCGTAATTGAAAATGAAATTGTTAGGCAAATGGATAAATCGAATACCAATCATATCGGTTATTTCCACCAAAATATTTTCAATTATATTGGTGATGGTTGGAGTGTGCCAAAAAATGGGTATGATATTGTAAATTTAGGTGAGCAATATTATGTTGAGATGAAAAATAAGCATAACACTATGAATTCAGCATCTTCTCAAAAAACTTATATGAGAATGCAAAATACACTTTTAAATGTTCCTGATGCAACTTGTATGTTAGTAGAAGTCATTGCTCGAAACAGCCAAAATATTGTTTGGAAAATTAGTTTAGATGGAAGCTCCGTTTCCAATAAAAAGATAAGGCGAGTTTCAATCGATAAATTTTATGAACTTGTAACAGGTAAAAAAACAGCATTTAAAGAGCTTTGCGAACAATTACCCAAAGTCATAGAGGATATTGTTAATGATATAGAACTTGATGCTGAATCAAATACTGTATTTACAGAATTAGAGCAAATATCGCCTAATTTACTCGAAAGCCTTTATTTACTATCCTTTGAAAGATATGAAGGATTTGGTGATTTCAATGTCTAAAGAATTTATTTCTGAATCATTATTAGCAGACATTATGTCTGTATCCAAGAGAACGGTTGAAAGTTGGAAAAAGAATGGAAAAGTAAAACCATTAAAAAATGGGCAATTTGCCTTGTCAGATTTGGTTCATTTTCCTCAAGTCAAGGCAATGATAGAGTCGAGCTGGGATCAAGAACAAAAAATAACCTCAATAAAAAAATACAGTTCAATTGAATTATTTGCTGGTGCAGGTGGGTTAGCAATAGGCTTAGAAAAAGCAGGATTCAATGCAGTTGCATTGAATGAAATAGATAAAAATGCTTGTGCAACACTAAGAAAAAATAGACCTGAATGGAATGTTATTGAAGGTGATATAAGTAATATAAATTTCACTGTATATAAAAATATTGATTTTTTATCAGGAGGCTTCCCATGTCAAGCATTCTCGTATGCAGGAAATAAGTTAGGGTTTGAAGATACTAGAGGAACTTTATTTTTTGAATTCGCAAGAGCAATTAAAGAAATAAAACCTAAAGTTTTTCTTGGTGAAAATGTAAGAGGGTTATTGACGCATGATAAAGGAAAAACATTAGAAGCCATCAAATCAGTTATTCAAGAACTTGGCTATACGTTAATTGAGCCTAGGGTATTAAAGGCTATTTTTTATCGTGTGCCTCAAAAAAGAGAGCGGCTATTTCTTGTTTGTATTCGCAACGATTTAGTTAGATATAACAATTTTGAATGGCCAGAACCATTCAATCAAATATTAACAGTGAAAGATGCTTTAATAAAAGGTGTATTATATAAAACGGACTGCCCTGATTCTCAAGGACAAGTGTACCCAGAAAGAAAAAAGGAAATCCTATCCATGGTACCTCCAGGCGGTTGTTGGATAGACCTGCCAGACGAGATACAACGAGAGTACATGCAAAAAAGTTATTTTATGGGGGGGGGTAAAACAGGAATGGCAAGAAGGTTGTCCTATGATAGCCCTAGTTTGACTTTGACTTGTGCCCCAGCACAAAAACAAACCGAACGCTGTCACCCAAAAGAAACAAGACCTTTAACGGTTCGAGAGTATGCAAGGATTCAAACTTTTCCAGATGATTGGGAGTTCATGGGATCGGTAAGTAGCCAATATAGGCAAATTGGAAACGCCGTACCCGTTAACCTTGCTCACGCAATGGGAAAAAAATTAATCTCATTACTAAATAATATTGAAAATCGTATTGAAGTTTTTAAAAGTGATCAGATTGAAGCAAAAGACAAGACAGTTCAGCAAATGAGCTTATTTGAACCCAAGAGTGAATATGCAACAAAAACACATAACAAAAAAAATGCAGGGAGCGCAAAAAGCCGCGCCACTGATTTAAGCGTTAGCTTTTGAAAATAATATAAGAAACGTTGAAGACAGAATTTCAAAAAACTTGCGGAAATAGTGGACGAAAAAGACGTTTCTGGTGGGAACGGTTTTTCGGTTGGAACTTTGATGGTGTTCAAAAATCTGTGTAAACAATTATAGGCTGAGGTGTTTTTCGAGCCAATCCTTAAAATAGAGCCAGTGTCTGATTACAGTTCTGAATTGAATGCGTCCAGCGTTCTGACGCCTTGAGTATGCCAGTGTACAACAGCTTCAGCAAACTGTTTTCATTGGCGAAGCCGCCCTTAGTTTTTGTAAGCTTGCGAAATTGTAGGTGAACAGCTTCCACTGCATTGTTTGTGGAGATAGCCGTTCTAACGTAGTCTGGATACTTGAAATAGTTGGACAGTGTCGCCTATTTACTGCGCCAAGATTTTATTGCCATTGGGTATTTTTCGCCCCACTTGATCTCTAGGCCATCTAAAGCAAGCCCTGCAGCATTAAGTGTTACGGCCTTATACATGCACCTCAGTTCTGCTATAAAGCCCCTTTTGATTTTTCGATGCCACATACTTGATCGTGTTGCGGATCTGATGAATAACGCAGTGCTAGATCTCGGCGTGCGGATATGCTTTAGAACCACAAAAAGACCGTAATAAAAGCTATCTGGAAAATTTTAAGAATGGTGTTGCTCAGTGGTATCACATAAAGCAAAAAGCGGTTCATCAGCTTGAGGGGCAAATAGGGACTCACATTGTCGAAGAGGTTCGTTATTTAGCTCTAGCTTTACCGGCATTCGCTACCAAGCAAATAGACAAGGTGTGGCCAGTGAAACAAGTATCCTTATTACCGCGCAAGAAAATAACCGAAAATCAGGCAGGAATTAAGTCTGAATCAGATGAGTTGTACTATCTGTTTAAATTGGGTAAGCCACTTACGCTACAGCAGTCCGTAAACCGTGTACCACTTCGGAACTTCTCACAATCAATGAAGCTTACCACGCTTTCACAGCTAGAAAATGTTATTGAGTTTTCAAAGGTGAATGAAGTATATAAAAAGATCTAGCACAGCCACATACTAGCTGTGGCTGTGCTAGAAGATTCCTACCTTGGATACAATTACTTGACCGCAATACCACTATAGGCCACACCATAATTGTTCATCTGTGAATCAGAGGCACAAAAGGCAACACGGTACTCTCCGGCTGTCGGTGGGACAAAAGATGCGTTGAATACCCCTGCGCTCTTACCCGCCTGCATAGGTATTTTATTGATGAGCTTGCCATCTTGCCAAATCCATGCGGTAACTTGATAGTTATCAGCATCCCACAACCCTTTTGGCTCAATGGGGCAACCGCACATCATGGTAACATAGGTAGAGAGTTCAACTGCGGCACCGAGATCATATTTAGTATTACTATGTGGGATCAAAGGGACAACAACAAAGCCATATAGTTCAAAGACAATACCATCACCTTGAATATCTTGCCCCGGCAACACCCAGAGAGTACGACTACTCTTAACCGCCGTCAAACCGCCAGCCTGTGGCCCTTGGATACGAATTTCCACCTGCGTAGGTTCATCAATATCAATGGTAGCATTATAGCTGGCAGTTTTTTCATTGCTGATACTTTGACCACGCTTAATCGGCTGTTTCATTAAAGTATCGGTACTACCTGTCCCGCCAAGTATTAGACCACGATCAAGCACTTGGGCAGAACTAACATCAGTGATTGAGACACTCACCCCAGCCATAGCAGTCCCGATAAATTTAGCATCGTGCGCTTTAGCGCGAACGGTAATCTGTGTCGGTATAGCCCAGGACGTTGTCGACAACACTAGAAGTAGCGTTATCGGTAGGAGGAAAATTCTAAAATTTTTCATAGTAATAAAATCCCTTCGATTTTTTGGACAGACTCACACCTGATCGCCCAAATACATAGACATGAAAACAGCAATACAATAGCGACAACTATATAACTTATTAATCTTACCTGTAAAATAGTTTGTCTTACCCGCGAATAAACAATCTTTACTCACCACACATTGAGCGGATTAGTTGAGATAATTAACCTGCAGCAATTCTGCACAGTTGCTGTGCTTTACGGTTGATAATTTAATAATATATTCTCCACCAATTGAGTAACAACGCCTTGATAACTTTATACACTACTGTCCGGTTGAAAAATATAATAACAACGTAAGCCATTGAGAATACTAGTTCTTTGACATAACTAATTCATTTTCGATTTGAATTCATCTACTCAAGTGTGTGTTGATACCTTTCTGCCT
>Ga0265295_1000154_pt1 | contig 141105 bp, 119 predicted proteins | sample Munlansysbiofilm_FD_192503 | JGI IMG/M metagenome (GOLD analysis project Ga0265295, IMG submission 192503) | Leachate microbial communities from a municipal landfill in Southern Ontario, Canada - Methane capture system biofilm | ecosystem: Engineered > Solid waste > Landfill > Unclassified ... | reverse complement strand
CACCATCTTTGAGATAAACCTTCTGGGGATTACATATTTCTGTTCATTTAGTTTTAGTCGCTTATCCATGTTTTTAAACCATTTGATCACGGACAAGAGGCGATTTCTCTATATGCTACTAAATGAAAGATAAAACTATATGAGATTTACACGTCGCAAAAAGACTCTTATTTTACTTTATTTGAACCTTGTGCTCACAATTACGGCATTAGGCTCTTTTACATATACGACAATGGCGTGGTTCATGAGCGAACGCACCCGCCAAATTCATGCTTCAAGTGTGCAAGTGGCCGCACCAGGTTTTACGGTTGATAATTTCACTTGTTATGGGGTTGATGTCATCCAAAAGGAAACATCGACAACCAACATCACATTTGTTAACGAAGAAGTTAATATTCTTCCACGTTATGATTCACAAGGCATTGTCTATAGCCGCTTTTTACGGGCAATTGTTGTTCATGTAGAATTCACTTATATCGAATCGGTACCAATTGTCTTTAGTGCAATAACGAATCAAGAAATTTTTTCTACGGGTACAGCCAGTGAAAACACCTATGATGATAATTTTATGAGTAATTGCATACAAATTACTCCTAGTCTAGGGACAACTTTGTCTGGCCTCTGGGAAAGCGCGACGATCAGCTATACAAATACCGATACAAAATCATTTGTCAGTGTTTCATCTACACCAACAAAAGTGACTTCTTTAGCGATCAGTACAATTAATCCCGGTGCGACTGAATGTTGGTTTGTTTTAGAATATGATGAAGCGATAATGAACTATATTGAAAGTGCGCGGATGATGAACGAAAAACCGGTTATATATCAAGACGATATCGTTTATAAGGTGGACTTATGAGACGTAGAATATGTAAGGACAAAAATCGCTGTATTATCATCGCCGCGATGGTTGTATTGACCACTCTTTCATTAGGAACAACTTCATTTGCTTGGTTTACAACCATGTTGAATTTTGAAACAGGGATTACCGGAAGTTCGATTTCAAATTATTTTGCCGGTGGTAATGGTACGGCGCTCGATCCATTCATGCTGACAACTTATAAACACTTCTATAATCTTTCTTGGTTACAAAATGCCGGCGCTTTTTCGACCAAAAGATACTTTAAATTAGCAAACGATGTCGATATGGCGGGAACATTAACGGGTTATAACTCGACAACATCGGGAGCAATCCCCCCGATTGGAAGCGATGCCTATCCCTTTATTGGCGAATTCGACGGTAATGGAAAAACAATCTCCAATTTATGGGTTTCATCAGATCCATATGATTGGAAAGAAAAACCGTTGGCAATTACAACGATTGATGTTGGTACATCAATTGGCTTTTTTGGTAATATCGGAAATGTTCTTGATGGCACAACTCCGTATATCGGTGTGGCAAAATCTTTTTATTTAGAAAATATTGAAGTAACTTGTAAAGTCGAAGGCAGCATCGTTGGAATTGTGGCGGGTTACGCTGACGGAAATTTGCAGGCAATTGGTGTTAAAAACCCAAAAATATCTTTGGGAACAACAGGCATTAATGTCAATAGTGACTTTTCGTTAATTGGTCAAATTGGGCCTCATGTGTCGTGGGATGATGCGCCTGGCAACTTAGCGGGTGGCGATTTAATTATTGATCCAAATAATCCAGATAGCCCATTTTCCCCGATGACAACGGGAACAAGAATTGTTGAAGGTTCGGCAATTGATACCGCCTATTATATTTCAAGCCTACAAGTAACCGCAATTAATGGCGGAATCAATAGTCTTTACAAATACAATAATAAAGTTGTATGTACAACGTCGACAACGATGCAGGTCGCAAGCACAAATGTAAATCCAATTACAATGGTCACATCCGCTAACTATCTTAATTATGTCACGGAAGAGTTTTATGCGCGTGTCAATGCTTCTACGACAACAAAGAGCGTAAGTTTTGGTGCAATTCCACCAAGCATTGCCCCAAGTTTTTCTAATACTTTAACATTAACATTAAGTGACAACTCGACTATTGCTGTTCCTAGAAATACCATTTGGTTTAAGCCCCTCAAGGGTGGAGTTTCGGGTATCGCATTTTTCCGGCAAAATCAAGGATCAACTGAAGAAAGCATCTCTGTTTATCATTTTAAACGCGATGGCACAAATATTTTAAATTTTGGCGAGATACGCTTTGCAATCGGTAAAAATGTCGGTAATAAATCAGTGGTTTATTTTGATTTTGAAATACCGCAAACAATGGTTAATGAAAATTATGAATTTTTGATTGGTCAATCAACCACAAATCCTGCAACAACAGCCGGCTTTTTATATCTTTCTTTAGCCGGTACTGACGAAGATTCTGGTACTCAATCAGCACAAATTTATGCTGTTGATTATGTTTATCGTTATGCAAGTGGGGTGTTTGAAGATGTAATGGTTGTTGACTATGTACCAAAAGAAACAATGCTTAGTTTTGATGGCCTTTACTATGGGACGATTTGCTATAACATGCTTGACGCCACACCGACAGTCGCTAATGATGGGAAAGTCTATTACGCAAATAAAACTGGTAATATTATTATTTTTGATGCAATTCCGAATACGGTCGGCGTCTTAACAACTTATAACACAACGTTATTCCCAAATCGTGAAGAAACACTAATTCCATAATTAAATTTTTGTTTTGAGTAAAAAATAGCGCGTTGATAGCATTTGTTTATTTACTTATCGCGATTGGGTGGCTAATGATTATCTTTATATAATTGATAGAAAAATATTACATAATTATGGCATAATAAAAAGCAAAGAAAGCTGGTATTTTTTTATGTTTCCACCCCAAGAAACCATTGTTTTGACAACAATGACAATGGTCTATAATGACGCAAACGAGATGTTGGTCGTCATGCGGACGAAGAATGATTGGCCCGGATTAAACTTCCCCGGTGGTCATGTCGAACCTGGTGAAGATTTAGCCAGTTCAGCGACGCGTGAAGTATTCGAAGAAACTGGTTTAAAACTACGTTCGATTGAGTGTGTTGGTGTTTATTCATGGACAATATATGGAAATAATCGTCGCGATTTAGCCGTGCTTTATCGCTCAAGTGATTTTTCTGGTACACTTCAAAGTTCACTAGAAGGCGAAGTGTTTTTCATTAAATTTGATGCGTATAAGCAATACGCTTTAAGTCACGATTTCGAAAAAATCTACGAAATAATGTTACGTGGTCTATAATAAAAAAGTATTTATACATAATTGTTTAGGGGAGGTTTTTATGCAAGAAGTCGTAATCTCGGCGGAGCGTTTATACAAGAGTTTTCAACTCTCACGCAAACAGCAAAAATTAACTGGGACAAATCTAAGAGTAATAAAAGCGGTCGACAATTTATCTTTACAGGTTTTTTCTGGGCAAATCTATGGGTTACTTGGTCCAAACGGCGCAGGAAAAACAACGACCTTGCGGATTCTAGCAACACTAATTAAACCCGAGCAAGGGGATGCGCACATTGCTGGATATTCAGTCAAAACACAGGCCAACAAAGTACGTGAAACAATTGGATTTTTAACAAGTGATTTAAAACTTGAGGACTTTTTTACACCGAACTATCTTTATGATTATTTTAGTGCGCTTCATGGCGTTGATCCCGAAATAAGCAAAGTGCGTAAAGCCAAACTTTTTTCTCGCTTTGGGATTGATGAATTTGCCGAAGTCAAAGTGGCTAATCTCTCGACGGGGATGCGGCAAAAAGTTTCGCTCGTAATTGCGATTGTTCATGATCCGGAGATTATTATTTTTGATGAACCCACCAATGGACTCGATGTGTTAACCGCAAAAGTTGTTACCGATTTTCTTATTGATTTAAAAGAAGCCGGCAAGACAATTATTGTATCAACACATATTTTCTCCTTGGTTGAAAAAATTTGTACGCACGTTGGCATCATCATCGAAGGCAAAATGATTGCGGAAGGTGAACTCGCCATAATTAAAGACGGACTCACACTAGAAGATCGTTTCTTCAATCTTTATGAGGCCTATCAAATAAATAAGGAGGAACAGCATAATGCATAACACGTGGATTGTCTTTAAAAAAGAAATGGCGCGGTTCTTTAAAGATTTTCGCTTGTTTTTTTCCACCGTTATTTTTCCGGGACTCTTACTCTTTATTGTCTATAACGTGATTGGAGTTGGTCTTCAATCATTTATGCAAGGTAGTGAAGATTATATTGCGAGTGTCTACACGGTTAATTATCCAGAAACGATTCGCTCCGCGATTGAAATTCAAGACCCGGCCTTAAAAATTACGATTACTGCGATTGAAGAAGATGAAATTGTCACATATCGCGATTTAGTGCGTGATCAAGAAGTGGATTTACTCATGGTGTTTGAAGATGATTTTGACGCCAAATATGCCGATGTCATTAATGGCGTAAGTGGTGCAGAAGCGCCATATGCCAAGCTTTACTATAATTCAACGCGAACAGAAAGCAGTAGCGTTTACACGCAAATTAAAGCAATTATTGATCATATTGAAGAAATGGCGACACCAGATTTAATTAATCTTAATGAACCAGTCGAAATTTACGACCAAGCGACCGAACGCGATATTGCAAGTTTTGTTTTCTCCTCGCTTTTCCCCTTCTTAATTCTTATCTTTATCAGTAGTGGAGTGGTTGGATTAACAGCAGAAAGCATTGCGGGTGAAAAAGAACGCGGAACGCTTGCTACGGTCCTTGTCACACCAATTAGACGCGGCGAATATGCAGTTGGAAAAATCCTTGCGCTCGCAGTTGAAGCGCTCCTCAGTGGTTTATCAAGTTTTATCGCCGTATTACTTTCATTTCCACAACTCGCTGGTCTTGAGGGCGGCTTTTCCCTTGTATTATCGAGTTTTAAAATCACTGACTACTTGGGGATTTTATTGATGATTATCGCCCTGGTCCTCTTTGTTGTGACATTAATGTCAATTGCTTCCGCTTTTGCGCGTACCGTCAAAGAAGCGAGTAGTTATAGCGCGCCAATTATGATGCTTTTAATGGTGATTGGCGTTACACCACTCCTCACGCAAGGTGGGGCCGCAACAAATGCATTAATCTATCTTATTCCGATTATTGGGCCCCTACAGGCCCTCGTAGGGATATTCTCGTTTTCTTCATCATTAATTAATATATTGCTTGCTTTCGGTAGTACGCTCGTCTATGCGACGTTACTTGCCTTTGTGCTCGTGAAAATGTTTAATAACGAGCGCGTAATGTTTAAGCAATAAGTTAGTGTAAACAATAAAAAAAGCGTGGTTAGTAAATCTAATCACGCTTTTAAATTATTTAACGACGATTTAAAGATTATAGAAGGCCGCACTACCAGGATAGATGGCTTCATCACCTAATTCATCTTCAATGCGAATTAGTTGATTATATTTTGCTACACGGTCAGTGCGTGAGATCGAACCGGTTTTGATTTGTCCAGCATTTAAGGCAACAGCTAAGTCGGCAATTGTCGTATCTTCGGTCTCACCAGAACGGTGCGAAACAACACAGGTATAACCAGCGCGTTCAGCTTTTTCCATCGCATCGAGCGTTTCGGTTAAGGTGCCGATTTGATTGACTTTAATCAGAATTGAATTAGCAACGCCTTTTTCAATTCCTTCCGCTAAAATCTTTGGATTAGTCACGAAAATATCATCACCAACGATTTGCACTTTTTTGCCTAAGCGATCGGTAAGTTTCTTCCAACCATCCCAGTCGCGTTCTCCAAGTCCGTCTTCTAACGAGATAATAGGATATTTAGCGACCATGTCTTCATACATTTCAATCATTTGCTCAGTTGTTAGGTTACCTTGACCAGAGCGTTTTAATTCATATAGCCCAGTTTCAACGTTATAGATTTCGCTTGCAGCGACGTCCATCGCAAGATAGACGTCTTTTCCAGGTTGATAACCAGCTTTTTTAATTGCTTCAACAAGCAAGGCTAATGGTTCTTCGTTGCTCTTGAGACCACGGGGAGCAAAACCACCTTCATCACCAACCGAAGTAACATCACCACGGCTCTTTAAAATCTTTGCTAAAGCAGCAAAAATTTCAGCACCCCAGCGAATTGCTTCTTTAAAAGAAGGAGCGCCAACGGGCATAATCATATATTCTTGGAAATCAACAGACGAGTCAGCGTGTTTACCACCATTTAAGACATTCATCATTGGCACTGGTAATTTTTTCGCATTGACGCCACCGATATAACGATATAAAGGCATGCCGAAGAAATCAGCGGCAGCACGTGCCACGGCCAACGAGACACCTAGCATAGCATTAGCGCCTAATTTCGATTTTGCTTCTGTTCCATCTAAAGCGATTAAGGCTTTATCAATTGCGACTTGATCATCGACAAAAAGTCCAACGATTTCGGGAGCAATAACTTCATTAACATTTTCGACTGCTTGTAAGACACCCTTACCATTGAAGCGTTTTTTATCATCGACATCGCGTAGTTCTAAGGCTTCGCGTTCACCAGTGGAAGCACCACTTGGGACAATTGCCCGACCAAACGCACCACTTTCGGTGACGACTTCAACTTCAATTGTTGGGTTGCCGCGACTATCAATTACTTCGCGCGCATAAACATCTGTAATAATTGGCATTTTGATTAATACCTCCTCATTGTATTTATAAGCCATTACTATTATAGCGACTATTTACGCGAAACGCAGTAAAAAAACAACATTCGGTAAAAAAATACCAATCAATTTTATGCTATTTCCATCATTGTGATTAAATAATGTCATAATGGATGATAAAGTTTATAATATATACGAGGAACTTATGCGCAGATTTAAAGATATTCGACTAATATTTATTGCTTTATTCTTTTTAGCTTTTGCATTTTATGGCTTGATGGTATATTTTGGCAATAATTTACAAATCGATCTTGCACTAATTTTAGCGCATTTTATTTTCTAGGCTAATGAACGACAATCAACCAATAATCGCCGTTGTTGCGGCAATCATTTATCACGATAATAAAATATTTGCCGCCCAACGCAAAGAATTAGGTGTCCGTTTTAATAAATGGGAATTTCCCGGCGGTAAAATTGAAAAGCAGGAAACAGCAATTGCTGCTCTTTACCGTGAGTTAGAAGAAGAACTTAATATTCGTGTACATAATCCGCGCTTATTTACGCATATTCAACACGATTATGAGGTATTCATGTTGGAAATGGATGTTTTCTTTGTTGATCTACTACCAAATGAAACAATTGTTTATCAAGCGCATAAAACTGGTGGTTGGTTTTCCCTCGCGGAGATTCAGGAACTCGATTTACTTCCGGCGGACCGTAAAGTCGTTGATCAATTACTTAAGTCAGTGGGAAAGAGGAGTGATGATGGAAAATCTTAAAAATGAAAAAAAGCCGTTCATATCATTTATCGAAAAGCTCATATACGGTTGTCTTATATTAGTATTGATATTGATTGTTGTAGCGATAAATGTGGCGCGTACAAGTCAGAACGCACAACTAGAGGAACAATCATCACTAGCGACTAATCAACTATACCATCTTGATTTAGCGACCGATGAGGATATAACAAGCAACGGTAATCCCAGTCCAACACTAACCCGCGATTCCGTTTATGGAGCATTGCAATTTGACGAAAAAAGCGATCAATTCACATTACCAGCTTTAGTAAAATATGATACTTATCAAATCGAGTTAGTTACGGGATATGAATATGGAAATCTAGCAACTTCAGTATCCACGTCCATTGGTGAAGCTAATCTTATTCTTTCAATTAATGAAAATGAAGAACCCCTTGGTGTCTATGTTCCATTAATCGATCACACATATAGTTTTTATATTAATCATCCCAGTAGTGAAAGCGCGGTAATTACAATTGCGTTTAATGATTTCATGACAAAAGAAATAGCAGGTCAGCATTATAACTTTGAATATATTTCTTTGATGCAAATTACTATTTACGGAATTAATCAATAATTATTCTTTTTTAAGTATGCAACAAGTTGAGCGGTGGCTTTTCCGCGGTGTGAATAGCGATTTTTTTCTTCAGTTGATAATGTTGCAAATGGGGCATTTGCTTCGAAAGAAAAAAATATTGGATCATAACCAAACCCATTTTTTCCTTGCGGTAAATCAAGGATATACCCAGGGGCGATTCCTTTAAATATTTGCGGTGCTTGAAAGGGTAAAATTAATGCGATTACACAAACAAATTGGGCGGTCTTATCTTGTTGAGATTTCATCATATTAATGATTTCAAGATTTTTTTCATCATCGCTTGCGCCAAGTAAAAAGCGGTGTGAGTGAAGGCCAGGAAAACCATCAAGCGCATTAATCTCAAGTCCAGAATCATCTGCTAGTATCGCTGCATCTATGAGTTTGGCAAGTGCACGTGCTTTGATTAGAGCGTTGTCAGTAAATGTCTGACCATCTTCAACAAAATTCAAAGGAATATTGACCTCTATTGGGCTAATCGCCTCATAACCAAGTGGAGTCAATATCTGACGATACTCACGGATTTTGTTTGGATTCAACGTTGCGATGATGATTTTTTTCATAATGATATCCTAATTTATAAAAGTTATTATTTATTAATCACATAAATTTGAAAGTGGTAAAATTGCATGATTACATTGTAGTCTTATTAGATTGCTTGCGCGATATTTTTCTTTTTATTTGCTACAATAAACATTATAGCAAGGATCATTTAAGAATAAAAAAAGCCGATTTTATCGGCGTTTTTTTATAGATGGAGCAGGTGACGGGAATCGAACCCGCATAACCAGCTTGGAAGGCTGGTGTTCTACCACTGAACTACACCTGCATCTGGCGGACCAGATGGGGATCGAACCCACGATCTTCTCCGTGACAGGGAGACATGTTAACCACTACACCACTGGTCCGTGCTATGCATTTTAGCACATTCATTTCGTGAGATAAAGTGGGAAGCGCATAAATTACAAAAAGAAAATTGATAAAAAAAAGAAGGGGTAGGACCCCTCTATTTTTAGTTATTTCTTATAACCCAAGCCAACGAACAAGCGGGGCCTTTGGCATAAAGCCAATTTGCGTACCAACAACTTGCCCATTTTTGAAATGAACCATCGTTGGAATGGAGTTGACCCGGAATTGAGCAGCGATAATTTGGTTGCTCGGGGAATCAACATCGACCTTGAGAATGGTCAAACCTGGATGTTCATCAGAAATTGCTTCAAGGACGGGACCGATCATTTTGCAAGGTCCACACCATTGAGCCCAAAAGTCAACAAGCACGTGTGGATTTTCGCGCACCTCCACTTGAAATTCGGCGAGTGATTTGATGTGTTTAATCATATTTTTTTTCCTCTCTTAAGCATTAAATTGAAATCAAATATAGTACGAGTGCGATGAGACCAAGATGCAATGGATAGAAAGCGTAATTGAATACTTGGAGCCAACGGGCTCGGTAACCAGGACGACCATTATAAATTAAGATAAAGATGGCCGCGAGGAGCGAATAACTTTGTAAGCGCATGTTCCATGTCATGACTGGCAAAGTTATGTCTAAAATATACCAAATTAAATTCACAGACAAAAGTAAAACGCTTGATAAATAAATATAAAGAGTATGGAACTGTTCAATGTGGGCTAAAGCTGGTTCATTTAAGTCCTTAATACCGGTTGAACGAGTGATAAAAAGTTTAGCAATCAAATGCGCTAAATAGAAACCAACAAAGAGTAATAAAGAGAACCAACTGTAATCCGCCAGCATAAATGCCGGTATATATAGAATATTTCCATATACAAGAATTGTTGTGATTATTACATAGACGGTTGGTAATAGGTAATACCAGTTTTTCTTTTTGGGATGTAAAAAGAAGTAAACCAGCATGACCCCAGATATCAAGTCGATAAAAATGTTTTTTGGCGGAAAAGAAATATGTAAAACAAATTCCATCATAGCGATGACAACCGCCATAATCATCACCATCAGCGCCATCCGTCGGACGTACTTATTTATATCACGTGTATAACGCACTGCTTCGAAAGCTAAAAAGATAAATAATGGGAGCGCAATGCGTCCGAGAATACGCATTAGTAAATAAACATCAGAATTAATCGGCAGGTTGAAATCAATCATTAAGGCGGCTATATGGTCGATGACCATAATTACCATTGCGATAATGCGTAAACCAAGGCTTGATAATATTTGAAAGCGCCGACTCATAGGAATAATGCTCCAAGAAAAATCATGATAAAGCTCAGCAAGTTATTGAAAATATGGGCGGTAATTGAAGTTGCTAGGCCTTCGCGATCATATGCAAAACATAAAACCGCCCCACCGATAATATATGAGGGCAAGTTGAGAAATTCATTTAGTAAATTCGGGTTTGTAAAATCAAAATGAATTAAACCAAATAAGAGCATTACGGCAATATAAGCGAAAATCCGATTTTTTCTTTTAATCATTGAAAATAGTCCAAGCCGATACGTCAATTCTTCAACAATCGGCCCAAGCAGGACAATCCAAATAAATGAGTCAATTGGTGAATTTAATACAAGTGCGGTAATTGCCGATTGATTTGCGTTATCGCTCACAGTGAGCCCAGTGATATTTAAAATAAAACTATATATGCCGGAAATAATAATTATCAAGGCGGTGTATCCAAGACCATTAATCCAAACCTTTTTATGCTTGAACGTTGCGATTATATTAGGGATATGATCACTAAGTGGAATCATCATCGTGACGATGATAACGAAATATATTAAGCCATTTGTAAGACCAAGAAAATCATCTGTTTGCAGAAAACCAGGATTTATTTGTCCGGGAATATGGCCAAGTATGAGACGGAAAAAAAGCACAACAAAAAACGAAAAAAAGTTTACACCTAAAAAACCAAGTGCAAAAAGAATAAGATGTTTCTCACTGGAAAAAGTTAGTGATGGTTGCACATCATTTAAATTTTCTTCAGATGATTTCAATTCAGTTGATTGAGCATCGGGCAACAATTTGTTATTCATACATCAATTATTTTACTCGATGAGCAGTGAAGATGGTAGAAAAAGCGTTGAGATAGCGATTAACATTACGTTTACACATGGTAAAATATCTTTAATGAACAAATATCGCATTGTTAAAACAACTATTTTTGAAAACGTGGTTGAGAAATCACGTTTTATTGCGGTTCTTGTTGCTTTACAATCAGAAAATGATTATAAAGATGAAATTTTAAAAATTAAAAAGAGATGGCCGAAAGCCCGCCATTATCCATATGCTTTTGTCTATGATGAGCGCAGTCAAAGTAATGATGATGGCGAACCTTCCGGAACATGTGGCCGGCCATTATTAAGTTTGCTTGATAATCATCAATTAAATCGGGTGCTGATTGTTGTAGTTCGTTATTTTGGTGGTGTAAAACTCGGCGCGGGGCGCCTTTTACGCACTTATGTTGATACGGCAAATCAAGCGATTATCCAAGCTGAATTACTTCAAGAAATTAGTGGCTTTCATAGCGAATATGAACTAGATTTTTCCCAGGCCCAAATAATTCAAAATAAAATTAGTTATTATCCCGATATTCAACTTAAAATGGATTATACTAATAAGGTGCGAGTGCAAATCACAAGCCCAGTTGATGTTACGGAGCTGATTAATGAGTGGCTGCAAGGGAAAATTTTGCCTTTGTTTATTGAAAAAACGCTCATGCTTGTACCAAAATCGTTATAAAATTATTATTTAGGAGATAGATATGGAAGCACGTGAGTTTAATCTAAGACGAGAAAAATTATTGAGTACAATGCCAGATCATGCGGCGATCATCCTTTTTAGCGGTAGTGGCGTTAAGTGCTCAGCGGATGAAGAGTATCCATTTGTGGTCAATAAAAACTTTTATTATCTAACTGGTGTTACTCAAGCCAATAGCGCCTTAATCATTTTAAAAGTTGATAAGGTTGTTACTCCATATTTGTTTATTGAACAACCCGAAGAAATTAAAGAAAAATGGACTGGTCGCCGGCTATCAGTCAATCAAGCTTATAAAATTAGTGGAATTGAGAATGTCCTTTTCACTGAGCAAATTGATAGCAAAATTGCCACAGTATTAAGCCCGGACGATAATACTTATGGTCGGATTGACTATTTATATTTTGATTTAGAGCTCGGATTAAAAATTCGTGGCGAACAATCGGTTGAACAACTTAAAAACAAACTTGCGCAAAAGTATCCGCATCTTGTAATCGAAGATGTTTATCCCAAAATTGTACAGTTAAGAATGCTCAAGTCACCAAACGAAATCGCCGCGATTCGCAAAGCAATTTCTTTTACAAACACGGGGTTAAAAGCCATGCTTACTCAGCTTAAGCCAGAGATGTTCGAATATCAAGCTCGGGCGCTTTTTGAGTATGTTATCGGCGATCGGCACAACGCTAAACTGGCGTTTGCCACAATTGCGGCCAGTGGCGTTAATGCAACAATCTTGCATTACCCGACACCAAATGAGCGCATGAAAGATGGTCAACTCTTACTGCTTGATCTTGGCGCGGCAAATGAATTGTATTCATCAGATATTTCTCGTACTTATCCGGTTAGTGGCCAATTCAATGGATTGCAAAAAGCAATTTATGAAATTGTGCTAGCGTGTAATAAAGCAGTAATCGAGATGATTAAACCAGGATTAACCTTGCTCGATTTACAAAAATATACGATTGAGTTTTTATCAAATCGTTTATTAGAAGAAAATTTAATCAAATCTGCTGATGAAATCAGTAAGTATTACTATCATTCAGTTAGTCATCACTTAGGCCTTGATACACATGATCCAGCTGATCGACAACTGCCATTAGCACCAGGCAATGTGATTACTGTTGAACCCGGTCTTTACTTTAAAGAATACGGTATTGGTGTTCGGATTGAAGATGATGTGCTTGTGACGCTTGATGGAAGTGAAAACCTTTCCAAAGCAATCATTAAAGAAGTAAAAGATATCGAAAAAGCTTTAATTCATCGCAAATAAACTAAAGGGCAGAAATGCCTTTTTTTATTTGTTATCGAGAACTTTAATGCGTAAAATAATAATATCAATAATTTTAAAAGGAAAAATAATATGCAGAAATACATTTTAGCTATTGACCAAGGGACAACTTCCACGCGGGCGATTTTGTTTTCTAAAGCCGGAGAGGCGACCTTACAAGCACAACGCGAAGTACGCTGTCGTTATCCACAACTCGGTTTTGTCGAGCAAGATGCGCTCGAACTTTGGATTAGCGTTATTGATGTTATTAATGATGTGCTCGTGCAAGCAAATATTGATTTTACAATGATTGATGCAATTGGAATTACCAATCAACGCGAAACAACGATTATTTGGGATAAAAAAACCGGTCGTCCGATTGCCCCAGCAATTGTCTGGCAGAGTCGGCAAAGTGCGGATATTTGTGATCGATATAACGATAACAAGGAAAAAATTCACAGTAAAACCGGCCTCCTTTTGAATCCTTATTTTTCTGCGAGTAAAATTCGTTATATTTTGGAAAACACGCCAGATGCCGAAAAGCGTGCGCTCAATGGCGAACTATTATTTGGAACAGTTGATTCCTGGATTATTTATAAATTAACACAAGGTCAAGTTCATGCCACCGATAAGAGTAATGCTTCACGGACAATGCTTTATAACATTTTTGAACAAAAATGGGATGAAGAATTATTAAATCTGTTCGGTGTTGATGCCCAAATGCTCCCAAAGGTATATCCAAATTCTTATCATTTTGGTGATGCAACATTTTTTGGTGGTAGTGTGCCAATCATGGGGGTAGCCGGCGATCAACAAGCCGCACTTTTTGGGCAAACGTGTTTCGCGCCGGGTGATATAAAAAACACTTATGGTACGGGTTGTTTTATGTTGATGAATATCGGTGAGAAGCCAATCTTATCTAAACATGGATTACTAACAACAATTGCTTGGGAAATAGACGGAAAAACAATTTATGCTTTTGAGGGATCAGTATTTGTTGCCGGTGCCGCTGTTCAGTGGTTGCGCGATGAAATGAAATTAATTAAAGATGCCCCCGACAGCGAACGTTCGGCGCAAATGATTAACGATTCTGAAGGTGTCTACTTTGTTCCGGCGTTTGTTGGACTCGGAACACCATACTGGGATGATGATGTGCGCGGCGCCTTTTTTGGTCTAACACGAGCAACAACAAAATATCACATTGTACGTGCGACATTAGAAGCAATCGCTTTTCAAAGCAAAGATGTGATTGAAGTTATGCGTAAAGAGGCTAAATGTCCACTCTTAAATCTTCGCGTAGATGGTGGGGCCACAGCGAACAATTATTTGATGCAATTTCAGAGCGATATTCTCAATGTGAACATTCAAAAGCCAGTTGTTCTTGAAACAACAGCGCTTGGTGTTGCCTATCTTGCCGGCTTAGCTAGTGGCTTTTATCAGGGACTTAGTCACATTGAAAAAATCCATCATTACGCTAAAGAGTTTAAGCCGTTAATGTCTAAAGAAGAAGTAAATCATCGCTATCAAGGATGGAAGAAGGCAATAAAAGCCGCGCGCATCTTTAAATGATTAAAACAAATATATATAATATATATATTTGACGATATTTATATTTTCATGATAAAATTAGGCTATGAATTTTTACGAGTATCTTTACTCATTTGATTATGCAATAATCCCATCCGCATCACGGATGAGCATTTTAAAGGCTAAAAAAGACTATCCATTGTCCCATTTAAAAGTTCTCACAAAAGAAGAAATATTTTCATCTTTGGATTTTTCTTCGACACCAGAATGCGAGATTTATTTATACGAAGAAAAAAAATATGCATGGAATTTTATTCCAAAACTTTTATCGAGTCTTAATTTTTTAGTTACGCCCCCACAATTAACGCCGAAACTTCTCGAGTTAATTAATTTAAAAAAAGAACTATTTGCGCGGCGCCTGATCGTTAAAAATCCTTATTTTCTGCAACAGTTAAATAACAAAAAAATCGCCGTTATCGGCTTTGATGAAGATGACCGTGAATTAAAAATATTTGCTGATTTACTCAATAGCGAGTTTCAATTTCTCCATTTACCTAATGTTAATCCAAAGCTTGAAGTCAAACATTTTGCGAGTATTGAAGAAGAAGTCGCCTACTTTTTTAATTATCTTGGTGCGCAGGGCATCCGAGAAAATCAAGATTTGAATAAAGTTAAACTACTTAACCCCCCAGCGGAATATGAATTTTGGCTAACAACACTTGCTAATCTGTACCAAATTCCAGTGAATCTCAAATCAAATACCAAGCTTATTGTTTTGCCAATTGTAAAAAAGTTTCTTAAATACTTTAAAAAAACGCAAAATCTTATGGATGCTTTGCTAATTTTTGAAAATTATCCAGATTTACTCAAAAAAATAACCGCAATTATTAAAACCTATCCAGCAAATAAATTTAAAGATTATCCATCTTTTTTACAGGAGATATTCGCCGCGATTGATGCACCCGAAAAACACTATGAGGGAGCACTTGAAATCACTGAGGATATCTTATTTCAATCACCCACAATTTTTGCTTTAGGATTTATTGATGGTCACTACCCAAAAGTATCTAAAGACGAAGATTTTCTCAATGATGAAGAAAAAAGACTAGTTGGTCGACTTTCATCTGCGGAAATCAACTCGCAAGCGCGAAAGTTTTTAATGGAAAAGATATGTGCCTCGACACAAGTTGTTTTTTCTTATAGTGATAAAACAAGCACGGGATCAACATATCCTTCATCAATGATTTCCGAACTCAAATTCAAAGTTGTTGATTTTCCCAACTTAACAACGCAATACTCTTTGCCGTGGGCACAACTTTATGCAGGTAATTTACAAGATTTGTTTTATAAATATCGGGAATCTCATCAAGACTTGCCCCTTTATCAGCATCTATTAAAAAGTGCTAATTATCGCGGCTATCAAAATAAAATTACTTTTAAAAAACCAATAAATATTGCCTCTAATCAACGTTATTCGTTTTCTAAATTGGATAGTTTCTTTAATTGTCCGTTTCAATATTATCTTGAACATGTAGTTCATCTTAATGAACAAGAAGAAATTTTTGCGATTAAATTAGGTCAACTAGTGCACAGCATATTGGAGGCAAGAATCAGCGATAATAATTTTGTTTATGAACAAGCTTTTGACAAATTTGCCGCTAGCAATAATTTTACTGCGGAAGAAAGTGTCTATCTTGTACGAATCAAGCGTGAATTGAGGTTTACATTAGAGTTTATTGAGCAGCACGAAAAATTAATTAATATTGGGCAAATTGTTGTCGAAAAGAAATTTGAAGTGAATTTAACAAATAATATTAGCTTAAGTGGTGTCGCGGATAAAATATATCAAATCAATAGCGCCATTGGTCCACTTTATGTTGTGATTGATTATAAGACGGGGAAAGCACGCTATCACGAAGCATATTTACCATACGGGCTTTCATTGCAATTACCAATTTACGCCTTACTGCTCAAAAAAAGCAAAGAGTTTACTACTGGACAAGTTATTGGCTTATATATTCATCCAGTTTTAAACAGCAAAATTTCGCGCGAAGCAGGGTTGAGCACAGAAGAATTTTATCGTAAACAACTCCAACTTGTTGGTGTTTCAATCAATGATAAAAATTTACTCTCCGCGTTTGATCCGACCTACGAATATTCTAACTTTATTCGTTCCTTAGCGGTGAAAAAAGATGGTGACTTTACCGCCCACGCCAAAGTGAAATCCGCGGAAGGTTTTGATGAACTCGCCGCACTAGCAGAACAAAAAGTATTTGAAGCGGATCAATGTATTCGTGAACTTGCATTTGATATCGCGCCAATAAAAATTGCAACAAGCGTTGATGCGTGTGCATATTGCCCGTATCGCGATATTTGTTATCGAGATGGGAAAGACTATCGTGAAATTAAATTAGAAAAGCAAAGCAATAAAAATAGCGAGGATGAGGAAAGCGAGTTTGACGAAGATGAATAAATTTACACAACAACAACAAAAAGCGATTCTCACACGTGGAAGCAATGTCATCGTTAGTGCAGGTGCGGGCAGTGGGAAAACAGCGGTTTTAACTGAACGAGTTTTTCGTCTTATTGTTGATGAACATATCCCTTTAAATCGTCTTTTAGTACTCACTTTTACCAATGCAGCAGCCCATGAGATGAAAGTAAGAATAAAAAATCGTTTAGCAAAAGAACAAGCAACAAAAAGATTTGCCGATGAAATTGAAAATGCGCAAATTACAACTTTTGATGCTTATGCTTATTATTTAGTTCGTAAGTATCATTATTTATTGAAAATTGATGCCGATGTTTCAATTATTGAAGAAAACCTCATTTCCGTCACTAAACAGCATTATCTCGATGAAATACTGCAAGCGTATTATCAAGAAAAAGAACCGCGGTGGGTGGAATTAATTACCAACTATACAATTAAAAACGACAGTGCAATCCGCAAACTGATTTTAAGTTTTGATCGTTTAATTGATTTAAAAAATGATGAAAAAGATTATATTAAACACTATCTAACTAATCATTTTTCTGAACAGTTTTTTGCACAATCATATGAAAATTTTCTGCTGATATGCAAAGATTTTATTTCAAATATTCAAAAATATCTTCGCCAAATTGATAATGCCAAAGAGGCGACTAATTTAAATCAGTTTTTCGAACGATATCTTGCCGCGGCTGATATCAATTTAGTCTTAAATACACTGCGTAATTTTGACGCAAAATTCCCGCGCAAAGTCAATAAATTATCAGAGGAAGACAAAAATTTGCATGATGCAATTAGCAAGGATTTTAAAGAATTAAAAAAATATGCCGATTTAGGTAGTTATGATGATCTACAAAAACGTTACTTTTCAACTAAAAATGTAGTTAGTGTAATTGTTGAAATCTTAGAAAAGTTACGGACGAAGATGGACGAGTATAAACACAAATACAATGTATACACTTTTAATAACATTGCAAAAATGGCTTTATCGCTTCTTGATTATGAACAAGTACAAAATGAAATTCGCTCACAAATGCAGTACATCATGATCGATGAATATCAAGACACTTCTGATTTACAAGAAGCATTTCTTGCCAAGATTGCAAATAACAATCTTTATATGGTTGGCGATATTAAACAAAGCATTTATCGCTTCCGCCATGCGAATAGTGATATTTTCCGTGACAAATATCTTTCTTACCAAGATGGGACAAACGGAAAATGTATTGACATGAATGAAAATTTTCGTTCGCGCTCAGAAGTAATTAATGACATTAACTCGCTTTTTTCTCAATTAATGAGTGTTGAATATGGTGGAGCTGATTATCGCGCAACGCACCAAATAATTTTTGCTAATAAAGCATATACAACTAACGGACAAGTGGCGAATAATTGTTCAATCGATGCCTTGACTTATAACGCAATATCCGACGACGATGACGATAATTTGTCGCGGCAGCAAAAAGAAGGAATCATTATTAGTGATAAAATTTCTCAGTTAATTAGTTCTAAATATTTAGTGTTTCCGAAAGACGCTAAAGCGCCACGACCAATTGAATATCAAGATATCGCAATTCTTGTTGATCGAAAAACAAATTTTGATATCTACCAAAAAGCTCTGCAAGCACGGCAAATCCCAGTGAAAATTCATCAAGAACGAACCGTAACAACCGCCCACGTTACGCAAGTACTGCGTTCATTAATTAAACTCGCTGTAGCGATCGATGAAGATTCTTTAGATTCCAAACAAGCCCGGCATAGTTTTCTTAGTATTGCGCGTAGTTATCTTTATCAATTGCCTGATGATGAAACGTATCAAACACTCGCGCAGGAGAAAGATTTTTTTAATCACCCAATTATTTTAAAAATGCACAACTTTTGTAAAAGCACGCGCGATTTACCTTTAAAAAAGCGAATTGAGCAAATTATATTCGATTTTGATTTGGCGGCAAAACTCCCCTTAATTGGTGAAATTCAAGCAAACTTATATTTGCTAAACTCACTTGTTGATGCAGCAACAACGCTGGAAAAACTTGATTATTCGTTGAAGGATTTTAGTGAGTATTTCGAATCAATCACTGACTTTGATTTAGATTTCTCAATACCGGATTACTTAGCTCCGCAGAACGCCGTACAACTTATGTCGATTCATAAATCGAAAGGTTTGGAGTTTCCGCTTGTTTTTTATTGCGGACTTGCATCACGGTTTAATGTTGCCGACTTAAGAACCGCATTTTTCGCTGATAATCATTATGGCATCCAACTACCAAATATTGATGAAAGCGGTGGCACTAGTATGTTCCGTTATTTAGTGAATCGAAAAGAAATTCAGGCTGATATATCAGAAAAAATTCGGCTTTTCTATGTTGCCTTAACCCGAGCGCGCGAAAAAATCTTTTTGGTTTTGCCACTGCCCAAAGATGGTTACCAAAAGCCAATTTCTCAAGCCAGTTGTCTAGCAGATTTTGTCTACAATTGGGATCTCTTTCCAGAGCGGATCAATCTGATTGAACAAGTTAGTGCAACTTTAGAGTCGCAACAAAATATATTGACGATTCCAGCTAACAAAGAAAAAATTGCAATTGGTAAATTCAATTTTGTTTATAAAGAAAAGCCAGTTACCGTATTTTCTAAGACGATTACGACCGATAGTGATCCCAATGTCCTACGTTATGGAGAAGAATTACATTATTTATTAAGTCTTGTAAACTTTGAAACAAAAAACATTGATTTTATCGTTGACGATAAACAAAAAAATATTGTTCAAAAAATCATCAATCTCGATTTATTTACTGATGTTAAAGCAAATCAAGTTTATCAAGAATATTCATTCTATGATGAAGAGTTTAATCGCACCGGTATTATTGATGGTTTTATTGTTTTTGCCGACTATATAACTCTATTTGATTACAAATTAGCAAATATTAACGATATTTCCTATGATCAACAAGTTACGAAATATGCCAAATATCTCGCTTGCACATTTAATAAGCCGATTAGGGCCTACCTGATTAGTATTTTAAATGCTGAATATCGTTCAGTGGCACTTCCGAGTCAAATAGCATAAAATATAACTAACTGATTTATGCAAAAACCTTCTTCCCGGCTCGCGCCGATGGCAAAAGAAAAATATCTTCAATTAATTGGCGGATTACATCTACCAGAAAATTTTCATTATGATTTTATTTATGAAATGTATGAAACAGTTCTTGATGGTCTTGCCGAAGTTGAACAGAAAAGTGATTTGTTAAAAATTGAAATTGTTGATCATCCAACGATTATTTATTACTTAATCGGTGAGCATTACTACAACATCTTTGGTGGTAGTTTAGAACGTGTGACACAGCTCGAAGAAAATGAAAAGTACCAATCATTTTTATTGAGCAGTGCCCTCGATAAATATTTGACAAATGGTCATCTTGAATATAAACTCGCCAATCGCTATTCGCAGTTTGCTCCTCCAATATCGACACTTGAACTCTATTTAAACTTTACTTTGGGCACATTAACACGCTTTAAGAAAAAAGAACCAAACAAAACATTAATTATTGATATTATCACCAAGGGATTAACGCTTGGTAAGGGAATTATCAACCTCTTAAAGAGTGGTTTTGAAACTGAAGCATTTGTAACTTGGCGCACATTGCACGAAACTGAATGTGTTTTGATTGTGCTTGATCGTTTCCAAGCTCCAGCTATTCAGGCATATCTGCGCCATCTCAATTATGGTGTCGCTTTCCGTCATGGCATTAGTGATAAGAAGAAAAGCGATGATATTTTTGCGCAAATTAAAGAAGAACTTAAATTGCATGGGTTAAAGAGCAAGGATATGAAGCGCTACATCGAATATGGTTGGCTTTATTCTTTACCTAATATTAATTTTGATAATGGTTATAAATTAAACTTCCGTGATGGACTCGAGAAAATTGCTGGACTAAGTGCTTATGGTAAGAATTACGAAATGGCGAGTGAAGTCGCCCATTCATCACCAATTCTTATTTATGCGCGTGAAGATTTATTTGGTACGCTTACGTTAGTTAACCTCTATGAGTCATTCTTTCGGATGGAAGAAATATTCCGGAAAATTTATCTTTCAGTGATTTCGGAAGCTGAACAAAAGCAGTATGAATTAATGCGCAATATTTATTATCGTAGTATGCACAACATTCATGAGCGTGAAGCGCAGAAGTACTACCGGTTTTTTAATAAACAAAAATAAAACCGACAGGTATAAAGCCTGCCGGTTTTTTAATTTCTTAGACGTCTTGGAAGCAACTGCCACCAAGAAATTCTTTCATCAACGAATTGGAAGGTACCCAAGTATCATCCATATCGACGAAGTATTTTAATAGGCGAAGAAGCCGTTCGGCAACAATAAAATATGGTGATTCGTAAGTGATATTTTTAAGTAGTGGTAACGCTACTTTGCGCATTACTGGTAATTCATATGGAAGCAAAGAGTTATAAACGAAATCAGCGTCCTCTTGTGTTTCATAAATCCACTTAAATTCCCCTTTGCGCACACTTGGCCACATTCCCATTGTGAGTTCAGCCGGTGCGTTGCGGAATTTGAAGTCACGAACAATTCGCCGTAGCAACCGTAAATCCGTTAAAGAAATTGGATTGTGGTTATCAATATTTATTTGCGCCTGTGGCGAAATATAAATTTTGAACTTTTGATGTTTAGGAATTAGCGTTGTCAATTGTTCATTTAAAGCGTGAATCCCTTCGACAATAATTGGTTCGCTTTCAGCGATACGTAAAGTGCGACCTTTAATTCGACTGCCAATTTTAAAATCAAAGTGCGGTAGTGTTACTTCATTACCATTAATTAAATCGAGCATATTTTGGTTAAATAACTCGATATCTAAAGCATGAATTGACTCTAAATCAGGATCACCATTCTCATCTTTTGGCGCTTGATCGCGCGGAAGATAATAATCATCAAGCGAGATACGAATTGGATTAAGTCCGCGTGACATTAATTCAATCCGCAAGCGGTTAGCAAATGTTGTTTTTCCTGAACTTGAGGGTCCAGCAATACAGATGAGACGAACATCATCACCATTTTTTTCAATCATATTACCGAGGTCGGCGAGCATCCGATTATGCCGTGCTTCAGAAATATTGATTAAGTCAACGGTATGACCTTGTAGAATATAATCATTAATTGCGGATACGGAATCCGTTCCTAATGTTTTTGCCGTCTTATACGCCTCTTTAAGCGTATGACCATAAGTTGGGGCATCTTCAAATAAAGGAATATTACCCGCGGACTCCGCACGTGGATACTGAACAATAATACCCGGTGAATACATGATTAAATTATAGCGGCGTAAGTAGCCAGTTGAAGGAACCATGTAACCATACATATAGTTATAGTAACCATCACAATCGTAAAAATGCACAGTTTTTTCGGGCCGATATTTTAAAATCGCAAGCTTGTCTTCAAAGCCGCGTTCGATGTAAATCTGGCGCGCTTCATCATTTGGAATAACTTTCCGAATAAATGGAATATCTTGATTGATTAATAAATCCATCTCGGCTTTGAGGTCATTAAATAACTTACGGTCACTAACAATGCCCGGATTTAAAATTTGCATAAAAATCGACCGTGAAACGTTATAGGAGAAACGTATTTCATATTCAGGGTGAATCCGTTCCACTGCCATTGCAACTAAATAGCGCAGCGATGTTTCATAAATACGCACCGCTTCGGAATCAGTCGCGTCTAAAAAAATGATTTCAGCATCAAAATATACTTCATAAGTTAATTCGCGAATGCGGTTATTTACTTTCGCGCAAATTAGGGTTTGATGGTTTTCGGGAAGTAAATCAAGTAAGCGAACCTTCTGGTCGAATTCTTTTTCCTGCCCAAGAAATTTTAGTACAAAGCTCATATAAATTATCCTCTATTTCTAATGGTGATAATCATATTAACAAGTCACGAAAAGTCTTGCAACAAAAGAAAAAAACGCTATTTTTTGTTAAGTTATGATTAAGTGGTTGAACGCTTTACTTTTCATCAATTGTCCGATTGAATAAAAAAATGTTATAATTTATTGGATTTAATTTTGTGTGAGGTGGTTATATGGTGGTCTTATCAGTAGTTGGTGATTATTTTACCGATTTATGGGCGTCAATTATTACATTTTTTTCGAATAACGGCATGGAAATTGCAACGCGTGCAATTCTTGCTTTACTCGTCATTGTTGGCGGTCATTACCTAATTAAACTTTTAGTCTTTATCCTACGTAAAGCTGCCCGTATCAATGATCGGCGTGTTGATCGTTCAGCGCGGGCATTTGTGATTAATTTATTAAAACTTATTCTCAATGTGATTTTATTCCTTGCTGTTTTGTCAATTATTAAAGTTGATTTATCGGGTTTAGCAACAATCATTTCGGCTGCTGTTCTCGCAATCGGTTTATCTATTCAAGATGTTATTGCAAACTTTGCAAGTGGTGTGATTGTCTTAAGTACAAAACCCTTTTTAACTGGCGACTGGGTGGAAATTGATGGCGCAAGTGGAAGTGTTGAAAATGTCGGCATGTTGACAACATCAATTATTACTATTGATCAACAACGCGTGATCATTCCAAATAAAATTGTCGTGAATACTAAAATTACTAATTACAACGCCAAGCCAACACGGCGGGCGGCGATTACGCTACCATTTGCCTACCAAGTCGACGTCGATCAAGTGCGGGCGATTGGCTTTGAAATAATCAATGCGGATGAACGCATCCTTCGTTCACCAGATCCAGCAATTGTGATTGATGGTTTCGATGAACGCGGTGTGAAAATTTCCTTCCGTTTCCATACACGGACGGTGGAATTTTGGGCTGTATTATTTGAGTTTAATGAGAAACTTTTAAAAGAATTACAGGCCAAAGATATTACGCCAATGTACCGTAAATATCAAATTGAGATGGAAAAATAAGCAAAATTATTATTTAGTTATTGATTAAATAGCGTTGAGAAATCAGCGCTATTTTCATTATTTAAATTCAAAGTTGTTTGTTGATTGTCATTATTCCAATAAATCAAACTCGCTCCATAAGATAAATCAACATCATATGTTTGGCTAAGTTGTGACTGTGCTTCACTTTCAATTAAGAGCCAATCAACAAGGTAGAAATTATCATAATCGGTAATAGTTGGTTTAATTGTTTGAAATAGTGTTACTGCCTCTAACACTTGGTAGTCAAGAAATAAAACGTGATGACCATTTTTGATTAAATCAGCATTATTATCAGTTGTGAATACGTAGTTAATTGGCACCTTTTTTGTATACCCGGCAATTAGATTACTTATTTTATAATAGGTATCCAGGCGTGCAGCGCCAACATGATCATAGGCAATCTTTCCATCATTAAAAAAGAGCAAAGTCGGAGTGCCTAAAAAACTATATTGATCAGCATAATCACTCGCAAAAATTTGGGCATCACTATATTCTGATAAATCAAGGTAATAAACTAATGTTTTAGTTCTCGCAATATATTCACGCATCGCTGGTCCACTAATTGCACATGCCGAACATGTTACTTCATCTTGTCCGATGTAAAGCAAAAAATCTTCTTTACCGGCAACTAAAAGCGAAAGATGTGTCAAAGATATTTCAACAGCGTATTCATTCATCGCTTTAGAAGCGTAATCATTACTTTGCGCCGGTGCAGCAAATCGCATTGCTAAATCCACACGTTCGGATTCTGGAATACCGCAACTTGTGAGTATTAATAATGGAAGTAGGGTGCTTATTGTATTTTTCATGGACATATTATAACATAGGAGCACGGTCATTTAATTAAGGAGAACTTGAATGAATATTTGGCATGATATTGACCCGCGGCGGATTACGCCGACGGAATTTGACGCTGTTGTTGAAATTAACAAAGGATCAAAAAATAAATACGAATTAGACAAAGAAACCGGGCTATTAAAACTTGATCGTGTTCTTTATACTTCAACGCATTATCCACAAAATTATGGATTTATTCCACTTACATGGGCGGATGATAATGACCCACTTGATGTAATGATTATCACTTCCGAGCCTGTTCTCCCATTAACGCTTGTCCGCTGTCGGCCAATCGGTATCTTTCGGATGGAAGATAGCGGTGAAATTGATGAAAAAATTCTGGCAATTTGTATTAACGATCCAAGCTACAAGGATATTCAAAATATCGCTGATTTACCAATGCACCTGTTTGAAGAAATACGGCACTTTTTTCAAGTTTATAAATCATTAGAGGCCAAAGAAACGATTGTCGATCATGTCCAAGATAAAAATCTGGCCGAAGAGACAATCGCCCGCGCTCTTAAAAGATATAAAGAAAAGTTTTATCAAAAATTTGTTAAATGAAGACGCGTTTCAATTCGCGTCTTTTTTATTTCGGCAATCGTGACAAAAATATCTTTTTTAGTTTTTTGATAATAAGCTAACGCCCAGTAGTACCAAAGAAAATCTAAAAACAAGATGTAGCGATTAATAAACGCATAATCAACTATGTAATCTTGGCCAAATGCAATATGAAAATATTGTGTGATAAAAGTGCAATCATCTAAATTGTTTTCGCTGAGAAAAGATAAATGATCAAAAAGTTGATCATTGAGACCGGCATATTCGTAATCAATGAGGAATAAATGCTGATTGTCAAACAAAAGATTACCGCGAACAACATCGTTATGGCTCACAACAAGTTGACAGTTTTCAAAGTAATTTCCAAATTCGCTTAATAATTGTTGTTCGATTAAAGGAAGTAATGATGGACAATTAGCTAATTGCTGATACGTCCGATAACGTAACAGCGGATCAAATTTCCGTAATCGTTTTTTTGGTAGTGTATGTAGTGTGTTAATAGCTGCGACCACAAGGCGAATTTCATCATCAAGCAAAGGTTCGTGTAAATAATTAGTGTTTTTAATATAACGGCTGATGCTAATTGCTTTGTCGGAGTCAAAATTAATTAAATTTGGCGCCAGGTGCAAATCCGCCATTAAAGTTTGGCAATAAATCTCCGCATTCATATCTAAAAAAGGATCTAAACCCAACGTTTTAAGTTTGTAAACATATTCCCCATTTATCAGATAATTAGTGTTTGAAATACCATCTTTTAACATTTCAATTGTTAAAATCGGTTGCTTAATCAAGCGCTGAAATTGTGCGCGGAGACTAGATAGGTCTTGTTTCATACACTTATTATAGTGAATTAGATGAAAAAAACGTTGAGAAAGCGTAAAATAAACTAATAAATTGAGGTTAAAAATGTTACATATTGTGCTTTACCATCCAGAAATCCCCCAAAACACCGGCAATATACTGCGCACCGCTGCGGCAATTAATGCCCATGTGCATATTATTGGTCCAGTGCCTTTTCGGATTGATGAAAAAAGTTTGAGGCGAGCCGGGATGGATTATATTGATGAGCGCAATTTCACGCTTTATGACAGTTACGAAGAATTTAATCGTATTCACCCAGCGGATAGCATTTATTATATTACGCGCTACGGTCATCACATTTATACGCAAAAAGACTTTAGTTCACCGCTGGAAGATTACTATTTGATGTTTGGGCGTGAGTCAACGGGAATTGATTATGAGATTCTAAAAGCACATCTTGCCCGCACCTTACGCATTCCGATGCGTTCAACGGCGCGTTCACTTAATCTTGCTAATGCCGTGGCAATTGTATGCTACGAGGCGCTTAGACAGCAAAATTTCGCTGGTTTAGCAACGCAAGAACAATTAAAAGGTCCAGATTTTTTAAAGTAGAGGAAAAATGATGAAGATAACTAAATATTTACCAATTATGATAAGTGTGCTATTAGCCGGCTGCACACCAAATTCAGAAACCCCAAGTTTTCAAATGGATGTAAGCTATGTTGAAGAAGGCGGTTTAATCGACACCGATGGTTTTTTTATTAACGAACAAGTGTTGGTTGAAAAAACTAATATTGTTTTTTTGATTGGCATTGAAGAATGTGCGACCTGCGTAACAGCAAAAAGCGATATACAACAATATGCTTTTTACAATCATATGAATGTATATTATGTTGATATTAATGGGATTAGCAGCGATGAATATTCCGCTTTACGCCTTGCAACTGTCGAATATGGCGAAGCCGCTAAAGCCTTACCCGCGCTAATCGAAAATAGTTCAACGATTGCTTTTCCGATGATGTATATTTTTTATCAAGGCGTGGGCTTAGCCTTTGCTCAAGATTCATTTACAGTAACAATAGACCGTTACGTTAATGTTTTGCCACCCAACGAGTAGCATTTTGCCATATTTTTTCAGTTTCCGCTGAAATGTTTCTGATGTTCATCGTTTGATAATTTAAGACGAAAACGCGGCCGGGGCGGTCGCCTTTTTTTACATGTTTGCGGTCAGTAATTTGGACTTCACCACTTGGAAGTCCAGAACTTAATAACGCGATTTGCGCGGCAATTTCAATGATGTTCGCGGGTGGATTATCCGAAAAAATAATTACATGGGCACCTGCGCTTTGATAAGTATGTAAAAAATAATCCTTGGGGTGCGCGAGGGTAAAAGTTAAATAATCATTTTGTAGATTGTTATGACCAAAAGCAATTCGATAGCCATCTATTTCAACAACATAGGGATAAACCGCATTTGGTTTTTTGACATGATGATTAAGTTTTGGCAAGTAACCATTGAGTGCTAATTCGGTTTTAATTTCTTTTAATTCATCTTCGGTAGCCATTTTCGAGGAGTGCTGAATTTGAAGAAAATAAGCTAATTCCATCTCGGCTTCTTTTATTTGTTGATCGACAGCGACCAATGCCGTTTTCGCTTTTTTTGCCTTTTTAAAATAAGCCTGCGCATTCATGAAGACACTTTTTAAAGGATCGAGGGCAATAACTTGATCCGCGAGTATAATACTTGAAGCATGGGCGGGAATATCATCTTGATAAGTTAAAATTAAATTAGCAATATCAATTAATTTGCTTTGTTTTTCCGCATTAATTAATTCCGTATTTAGCCGCTTAATCTTATGACTTAATTGTTTGATTTTCTTGTTTGTTAAAGAAAAAACATCTTTAAAAAGTTCATTTTCGCGTTTAGTTTGTATTTGTTGAAACTGTAGATCAAAGAACTCCTCAGGTGAAATCAATTGACTGCGTTGATCAGCAAAAAAGGGAAACGCTGAATAAAATTGTTCTTCATTAATATATAAATTTTTCTTGTTTAATAATTCTTTTTCATCTAATTGGTTTTGACTAATAATAGCGCGTTCTTCACGTGAAAATGGCGAAGTCTTTTGTAAGCGCTGGGGGGGCGTGTATGTCATATGGATAGCAAGTGGGCGGGCAACATCAAGCGATTTAGAAGGTTTATATAAAGCGATAATTGTTTTATTTTCATCGATAAGAAATATATTTGCCATCATTGGAATCAGTTCTAACACAAGGTGATAATGACGTTGTTCGTACGCGGGAGTAACAACATCTAAATCAAAAAAGATAATGCGATCATTATCGTCAATTCGCAGGTCACGTATAAAGGCGTTACTCAATTCCTTTTTAAGAACTTGGTAGAAATTGGATGTTTGACCGCTACCGAGTAAATCGCGGTTAGTAAGCGAAAAATATGGAGTGGCATTATCAAGCGCAATCACAAGTTTTAACGATTTGCTTTTTGAAAGTGAAAAAGAAAAACTTCCTGGTGCAAAGCGAATTATTTTTTTTAGATAATTATCGCATACTAAAGGTCGGATTTGTTCGACCATTGCGGATAAAAAAGCCTGTGACAACGCCATCAGATTACCTCGGGAAAATTATAACATAAAACCGGCTTTAGATTGACAAAAGGGGTGATATATATAAAAATAGTACATACCCAAATAAGTAGAGGCATAGTATGAAAACAGGATTACTAATTATCATTAGTGGACCATCAGGTGTTGGCAAAGGCACAGTTTTGAAACATGTGATGGCAGATGATAGTCTCAACTTAGCATTTTCGGTCTCAATGACAACACGTCCGCAGCGGGCACATGAAGTTGATGGTCAAAATTACTTTTTTGTGAGTAAAGATGTTTTTGCCGATTATGTAAAAAAAGATGCTTTTCTTGAGCATGTCGAGTTTGTTGGAAATAGTTACGGAACACCCCGCGAATACGTTGAGAGTTTACGCAAAAAAGGTATCAACGTCGTTTTAGAAATCGAAGTTGAAGGTGCCAAACAAGTGATGCGCCGCATTCGCGATCAAAAAGTTGTGACAATATTCTTGATTCCACCAACTTTTGAAGAATTAGAAAAGCGCATTCTCGGGCGCTCGACGGAATCCGCTGAAGCGATTAATGAACGTTTAGAAAAAGCCAAACGGGAACTCTCAGAAAAATTCCTTTATCAACATATTGTTTTAAATGATGATCCGCTCCGCGCCGCTGATGAAATTCGTTCGATTATTCGTAACAAGCTCAACACGCGTATCATTGGCTAATTTAAGGAGGCGTTATGCTCCTTGTAAAACTCTTAATTGAAAGAACCGCCCGTTCACTCGACCGGCCTTTTTCATATCTATACGATGGAAAAGATACGATTGTTGCCGGAGTTCGTGTTTTAGTCGAGTTTAATCACAAGACAGTTGTTGGTTATGTAGTCAGCGTGGAAAAGACAAATAAAACAGGCGAAGAATTATCAAAAGAGACCGGTTTTACCTATAAATTTATTGAAAAAGTCCTTGATCATACACCTTTATTATCAAAGCAATTAATGGCATTAGCCACACGGATGTCTTCTTATTATTTAGCTCCACACATTGCAATTTTACAAACAATGCTTCCACTTTCTTTACGTCCACGGATGGTTTCTTTGCATGGACCAAAGGTCGCATATGATGTTTTTTTGTTCGCCAGTAATCAAAATGAAGAAGGTTTAACACCAAAGCAAAAAGAACTATTGCGCTACATTATTAATAATCCAGAAGTTAATAAACGCGATTTAAAATCACCATCGATTATTAAAAAACTAATTGAACTCGGGCGTATTCAAGAAATTCGTAAAGAAAAACGCCGCTACAAATTACCATCTTATCCTGTGAATGATAAACCGGAACTTACGCGTGCACAAAAAGAAGTTGTTGACGAATTTATTAATTCAAAAGACCAAATATACTTATTAGAAGGTGTAACAGGAAGCGGAAAAACCGAAGTCTATCTTGCACTTGCTGAATACTATTTAGCTCAAAACAAGACTGTGCTAATGCTCGTCCCAGAAATCGCTTTGACACCGATGATGGTCGCGATGTTTCTTGCCCGTTACGATAAGCAAGTTGCTGTTCTTCATAGTGAGTTAACACCAGCGGAAAAGTATGATGAGTACCGGCGTATTGCTCAGAAAAAATGCAAAATTGTTGTTGGTACTCGTTCGGCGATTTTTGCCCCATTAACAAATTTAGGATTGATTATTCTTGATGAAGAACATAGCGATTCATATAAACAAGATCAAATGCCAACTTATCATGCACGGACTGTCGCTATTTTCCGTAGTGAAATTGAAGGTGCAAAAGTTTTACTTGGTTCCGCGACACCTGCCCTCGAGAGTAAAGCGCGCGCCGCTAAAAACGTCTATCATCAACTAAATTTAGCAGAGCGAATAAATAAAAAAGAATTGCCTAAAACAGCAATCATCAATATGCTTGATTATCGTAATATTGATTCTAAATCACTTGTTTTTTCCAAACAGCTCCTTAATTCTCTGCGTGAAACACTTAATCGTAACGAACAGGCGATTTTATTAATAAATCGGCGCGGTTATGCTACTTACATTACTTGTCGCAGTTGTGGGCACGTTTTTCGGTGTCCAAATGATCAAACAACACTTACCTATCATATGAGTGACAATATGTTGAAATGCCACCACTGTGATCATGTGGAAGAGATGTCAACTATTTGTCCAGCATGCGGATCAACGCAAATTCGGAAAACTGGCTATGGAACAGAGCTAGTTGATCGTGAAGTCAAAAAGTTTTTTCCGAGTGCCAGGACGCTACGTTTAGATAGTGATAGTGCGAAAGAGCGCTCGCGCATCGCGAAAACCGTGGAAGCATTTCGAAAACAAGAAGCTGACATTTTAATCGGTACGCAGATGATTGCAAAAGGGCATGATTTTCCACTTGTGACGCTGGTTGGAATTGTTAATGCCGATTTAGGTTTATTGGTGCCTTCTTATAAAAGTAGTGAGCGCACATTCCAATTAATTACGCAAGCTGTTGGCCGCTCTGGACGGGCAAACCGATGCGGCGAAGCGATAATTCAAACTAATTTGCCACAGCACTATGCAATTACTCTTGGTGCAAAACAAGATTATCATGAATTTTTTAATCAGGAATTAATTGTGCGTTCCCTTGCACAAAATCCACCTTTTACTTATTTAATTAAACTAACGTTAAAGAGTAAAAGTGAGTCGACTGTTGAACGTGTAACAACGCAGTTAGCAATAGAATTAGCGACTAAACTAAATGACAACGCAAGTATTATTGGGCCATCACTCCCCTTTATTTTTTATGAACGAAACACGTATGCGCGCTATATATTGATAAAATATCGTGACTATGAAATTGTTAAAGCAACATTAGAAAAAACTTTAATGCCTTTAATCGCAAAAAGTGATTTTCAAGTCATTATTGATGTTGATGCAGAAGATGTTTGATATAATTAACGGCGTTAAAAGAAAGTAGTAGGAATCTATTTATGGTAACAATCATGGTTCTCGGACTTGATCAATATATTACTGGTCATTTTTCTAGTGAAGCAACACCAATTATTAGCAAAATTCTTGATATTAAAGAAGAAGAAATTTTATTTTATGCTCCGGAAAGCAATCTCTTTTTTAAGGGTGTTGAGCAAACATCATGGCAAGGATTAATTCTTGTGAATTTACCCTCAACCTTAGCAAAAAAAGAAGCAGATTTAGCGGAATATCTTTTAGAAGCAACAAGTGATTTTTTGCTTAATCTCGCGGTCGAATTTCATTATTTTGAAACAAAAAATACTTATGAACGCATTAATGAAGAATATTCAAGATTTATCACCGAAGATCAACTTCGCACTGTCGATGACGATAATGAAGATCAAGAAGTCGATGATGCAGAAATTTCGGATGATGATGACTTAACAAGTGCCATTTATGGCGGTGATGTGTTTGCTGAATTTGAAACTAAGGCCCGCGCTACTGGTCATGATTTAGAAGAAGATAATCACCATCATCACCACCATCCGCATATGGAATGTTGCGAAGGTGATGAATGCGATTGTGAAGATGGCGAATGCGACTGCGAAAAAGAAAGCAAGTAATTACTAGCTTAATTAGAACAAAAGACTAGCGATTTGCTAGTCTTTTTCCATTAATAAGTGAAATAAACGTGGTGAATTCCCTCTCCATCAAGGGGGATAATATTACCATTTATTACTTTGCCATCAACAATTAATTCGCTTTTATCATGACCAATATTTTCTATTGTAATATTGTATTGACCACCTCGATAAAACCGATTGACGACAACTTTTTTCATATCTGATGGTAGCGCTGGCGTAATTTTTAGTCCATTAAATGTTGGTATAATACCAAGAATACCTTGGCTGCTTGCCACAAATGCCCACGAGGCTGTTCCGGTTAACCAGGAGTTTTTTGCGCGGCCAAATTTAACTGATGAACGTCCAGCAATTGTTTGTGAATAAACATATGGCTCAGTTTCATGAATCTCGCTAACATCTTCCAAATACGCTGGCGAGAAGCGTTTATACAAATCATAGGCGGCATCGTTAAAGCCATGGCGAGCAAGGGCAATTACATACCAAGGATTTGTGTGACAAAAAATCGAACCATTTTCTTTATTTCCTGGTGGATAGGAAGAAATTTCGCCAAGTTCAAGGTGATAACGCGTGTAAGCGGGTGTCAAAAGTTCAAGACCATAATCAGTTCCAAGATATTTAATCCCACACATCAGCGCTTTTTGCGGATAATTAAATTGAAGTCCAATATTTGCTAATGAACAAAAAGCTTGCGGTTCGATATAAATCTGACCTTCTTCACATTCTTTACTACCAACTTTATGACCAAAAGCGTTGTAAGCGCGTAAATAATATTCGCCATCCCAGCCAAATTTGATTACCGCTTGTTCGAGTTGTTTGATTTTTTCTACTACTAGTTGTGCTTGATCATGTGCGCCGTAGAGTTTGGCCATTTCAATGTAATCATGACCATAATATATAAACATTGCAGCGATAAAGATGCTTTCAGCCATTCCGTTATCAAAATTAGCTGTTGTTTGAAAACTTTCACCAGGTGTCTTTGAAAAACAATTAAGATTAAGACAATCATTCCAATCAGCCCGGCCAATTAGTGGTAGTCCGTGTGGCCCAAGATGCTCAATTGTATAATTAATCGATGCCTTCAAATGTTCAAAAAGCGGTTTTTCACTCCCTGGTTCGTTATCAAAAGGAACTAGTTCATTTAAAATTGAAATATCACCAGTTTCTTTAATGTAACTTGCAACGGCGGCAATAAGCCAAAGAGGATCGTCATTAAATCCGGTTCCAACATCGCCATTTCCGCGCTTTGTTAATGGTTGATATTGATGATAGGTTGACCCATCTTTAAATTGAATTGCCGCAATATCGAGAATGCGTTCGCGCGAGCGCGTGGGTATTAAATGGACAAAGCCCAACAAATCTTGACAAGAATCGCGGAAACCCATTCCCCGTCCAGTGCCACTTTCAAAATAAGAAGCACTACGCGACATATTGAAAGTCACCATGCATTGATATTGGTTCCAAATATTGACCATGCGATTGAGTTTTTCATCGGGAGTATTGATTTGAAAGCGATTGAGTAAATGCTGCCAATATAATTTTACTTCATCAAGTGCCCGCGTCACCTTCTCTGATGTATTAAACATTTCCATCATACGATATGCTTTTTCTTTATTAATCTCATTTGGATTAATAAATTTTTCATCTTCAGCATTTTCAATATATCCAAGAACAAATATTCGCGTTATTGATTCGCCGGGAGCAAGCGTAATATCAGTGCGATGAACGGCAACTGGCGCATTGCCCGCAGCGATACTCATTCCACTGCGTCCCTCTAAAATTGTCAGTGGATTAGCAAATGAGCGATATGCCCCTAAAAAAGTATCGCGATCTGTATCAAAACCTGCATGAGGCTCATTCATATAATAAAAAGCAAAGTGATTTCTTCGTTCGCGATATTCAGTTTTGTGGTAAATCGTGTTGGCATCAATCTCGACTTCACCAATATTGAGGTTTCTTTGAAAATTCGTGTTGTCATCAACAGCATTCCACAAACACCACTCAACCGCTCCATAAAGATTAATTGATTTTTGCTTTGTGCTTTTGTTGGTAAGTTCTATTTTATGTACTTCACAATCCGCATTTTGTGGGATAAAACAAGTGAGTAGAACATTAATATCATTTTTTGCACTTTCGAAAATCGTATAGCCAAGTCCATGGCGACAAGAATAACGATCAAGTTCAGTTGTTGTCGGCATAAAACCGGGATTCCAAATTGTTTCCCCATCTTTAATATAGTAATAACGGCCACCAAGATCTGTTGGCACATTATTATAACGATAACGAGTTAAGCGTCTTAGCTTGGCATCTTGATAAAACGTATAACCACCAGCTGTATTTGAGATTAGACCATAAAAGTTTTGATTACCCAAATAATTAATCCAAGGAAGTGGTGTGTGTGGAGTCGTAATTACATATTCACGCCGAAGGTCATCAAAATATCCATATTGCATAAAATGTCTCCTTGTTGTGATTATTTATGACGATTAATGAACGAAAACGTTTGAAATAAGCAAAAACATTATACAATTTGCAATAAAATATTTCAATACAACAAGAAAAAGTTAAAAATTAATTAAAATAAGCATCAATAATAAGCGAAAATAGGCAAAAAGAGTCAAAACACGATATATTTTTTTCTTTTTTGAAAGTTTTTGCTATAAAAAAAATTAAACATTGGTGTTGACAACGATTTGTAAGCGCTTTAAAATATAGTCACGAAAACGATTAAGTAAACAGGAGAGCATAATGGTCAAACTAAAAGACATTGCCGAAATGTGCAAAGTTTCTGTTGCGACAGTTAGTAAAGCACTCAAGGGTGATAAAGAAATTAGTAAGCACACAATTGATCTCGTACAAAAAACGGCGAAATCAATGGGCTATATTCCTAATGCTAGCGCACGCTCATTAAAAACAAATCGTTCTTATAATATTGGCATCTTGTTTATTGATGAAGCGAACTCCGGTTTAAAACATGAATATTTTTCAGCAATTCTTAATGCATTTAAAGTCAATGCTGAATCACGTGGCTATGATATTACTTTTATTAGTGAAAGTTTGAAAAACTACACTTCTTATTATGAACATGCGCGTTATCGCAATGTTGATGGTGTTGTAATTGCCTGTGTCGATTTCAAAGATCCCGAGGTGATTCGCCTAGTCGAAAGTGAAGTTCCCACTGTGACAATTGACTACGTTTATAACAACTCCACTGCCATTATGAGTGATAATGCCCATGGTGTTGAAGAACTGGTGCGATATGCTTATGAATTAGGTCATCGTCAGATTGCTTTTATCACTGGCGAAGCTGATAAAGATGTTACAAAAAAACGTCTTGCGGGTTTTTACAAAACAACTGCCGAACTAAAATTAAATGTCCCACTCGAATATATAAAACACGCACGTTACATTACCCCAGGTCCTTCTGGCCTTATGACTCGTGAATTACTTGCATTACCAGTTGAAAAACGTCCAACTTGTATTCTATATCCTGACGATTATGCGATTCTTGCCGGTATCACAGAGATTGAAAAGCACGGATTAACAGTAGGTAAAGATATCTCAATTGCTGGTTATGATGGTAGCAACTTATCTAAACTATTTCGTCCAATATTAACGACATATAAACAAAACACTGAAGAAATTGGTCGTCTTGCAAGTGAAAAACTCATCGATTTAATTGAAAACCCCCGCCTATTTATCCCCGAACAATTAATTGTTTCCGGAGAAATTCAAAAAGGCAGTACAATTTTGGCTTTAATTGATGCTAGGGAAGCATCAAAAAGTATATAAGTGCAATTCACTTGAAGGGAGATAAAAATGCACAAGAAAAGTTTCTACAAAGCAGTCGTCTTTGCGCTTCCGCTTGCAGCCTTAGCGGGTTGTGGTGGTGGTGGAGCTACTGTGTCCGATGGTGGCGCAGTGCTCAACATTTATTGCTGGAATGATGAATTCCAATCTAGGTTTAGAGACTATTATCCAGATTATGTTTCCACGAACAAGGCTGGAGATATTGACACCTTAGAAGATGGCACTTTAGTCAAATGGACAATGGTTGCCAACCAAGGTAGTGCTTATCAGGATGCCCTTGATAACGCTTTGCAAAATCGTGGTTCAGCGGCTAAGGATGATCAGATTGACATGTTCTTGATGGAAGCTGATTATGCCTTAAAATACGCGAATTCTGATTATACTCTTGATGTTATCAAGGACGTTGGTTTAACCACAGCAGATATGGCTAACCAATATCAGTATACCAAGGATATCGTCACTGATGAAGATGGTGCAATTAAAGGCTCATCATGGCAAGCGACCCCAGGTCTTTATGCCTATCGTCGTGACATCGCTCTTGAAGTTCTTGGAACTGAAGATCCAACTGCAGTTCAAGCTGAATTAAGTGACTGGACAAAGTTTGACGCTGTTGCTGAAGATATGCACACTGCTGGATATAAAATGTTGTCTGGTTTCGACGATGCTTATCGGACGTTCTCCAATAATGTGTCAGCTCCATGGGTTGATGCGAACAAGAAAATCGTTCTTGATCAAAACATTCTCAATTGGATTGAACAAACAAAAGATTACACAGACAAAGGTTATAATAATCAAACCTCACTTTGGTCCGCCGAGTGGTCAGCTGATCAAGGACCAGAAGGTGAAGTATTCGGTTTCTTCTACTCCACATGGGGAATCAACTTCACATTACTTGGTAACTCCTTAGCCGATCCTGATGGCGAAAAAGTTGAAGGCAACGGACACTTTGGTGATTGGGCAGTTTGCCAAGGACCAGAAAGTTATTACTGGGGTGGCACCTGGATTGCTGGTGTTGATGGCACCGACAATATCAGTTTAGTTAAAGATATTATGCTTGAATTAACTTGTGATAAAGAAATCATGAAGCAAATTACTCTTGATACTGAAGATTTCACCAATCATAAAGCTGGTATGCAAGAAATTGCTGATGATCCAGAATACGGTAGTGCTTTCTTAGGTGGACAAAACCACGTCGCATTATTTGTTGAAAGTGCTGATCAAATTGATATGAGTAACATTTCACCTTACGATCAAGGTCTTAACGAAGGAATTCAAACCGCCATGCGCGATTACTTCCTAGGAACTGTTACTTATGAAGTTGCATTAGACAACTTCTACGATGCCGCGTTGACTAAGTACCCAGCATTAAGTCGCTAATTATTGAGATCAAAAAAGTGTGTCTCCCCAGTTCGCTGGGGAGACCACTATTAATTATGGCAAGGATGGTCATTTATGCCGGAAAAGAAATCAAAGAAAGTAAAGCAAAATATCTATGCAAAATGGGGATATTTATTTATCGCACCATTTTTTCTTGTTTTTACTTTGTTTACTTTGGTTCCTTTATTATCAACCTTTTTTTATTCATTTTTTGAATACTATTCGGACAATTTAGATGTAGTTGGTCCAAACTTTGTTGGTTTACAAAATTATTTTCGTCTTTTCCAAGAAGGACGGATGTTTCGTTATTTTGGTAACACTTTTGTCATTTGGATTTTGGGATTTGTCCCACAAATCATTCTTTCTTTATTGCTTGCCGTCTGGTTTACCGACATTCGCTTGAAATTACGCGGATTACGGTTTTGGAAAACGATTATTTACATGCCAAATCTTGTTATGGCAAGCGCTTTTGGGATGTTGTTTTTAACTTTATTTGCCCAAAATGGTCCAATTCTTTCTTTCCTATTTGAAATTGGAGCTTTGCCGGAAACATTTACAATTGATTCTAGTGTTTGGGGAACACGTGGGGTAATTGCCTTTATTAATTTCCTCATGTGGTTTGGTAATACAACATTACTATTAATGGCGGGTGTCATGGGAATTGATAATGAAATATACGAAGCGGCGGCAGTTGATGGAAGTGGGGCTTTTCGGACATTTTTTCAAATTACAATGCCGTTATTAATGCCAATATTCATTTATGTTTTTATTACTTCGTTGATTGGTGGTATTCAACTATTCGATGTCGCGCAAATATTTACACGCGGAAGTGGTAATCCGAATACAACATCAACAACTTTAATTATGTATTTGAATCAATTAATCGTGCCATCGAAGAACTACGGCATGGGTGGTGCTTTCTCGACAATTCTGTTTATTGTCACACTTGGTTTAAGTTCAATCGTATTCCGTTATTTAGTTCCACAAACCACAAGCAAAAAGCAAAAAGCAGGAAGAGTAAAAGATGAAAACCGCTATTTACCGATGAATTTACGGCAATTTAAAAAAGAAAATCGTGATGGTGAAGTACATGAATAAAACAATGAATAGCGAAATGAAAAATATATCACAACCGATTAATAATAAGACCAAAAAGCAAAAAAGTATTAAACGTTCCTTATTGATTAAACGCATTTTAATTTATGCGGTTTTAATATTCATTACTTTTCTTTGTATCATTCCGTTTTACATCATGATTATCAATGCCACACGCGCTTCGCCACAAATTCAACAAGGATTTTCATTTATACCTGGCGATCAGTTAGTTAATAACTGGAATTCAATGATGAGTATGTCAAGTATTCAAGTTGGTCGCGCTGTTCGCAATTCTTTATTAATTTCTTCAATTACTTCATTTTTGACTACATACTTCTCGGCGTTAACCGCTTATAGCATCTTTATGTATCGCTTTAAAGGTCGTAATTTTGCCTTTATGTTTATTCTTTTTGTGATGATGATTCCCAACCAAATTTCGGCCCTCGGATTAGTTGCAATTGCTTATAAAATCAACATGGTGAATACGATAATTCCGCTTGTTATACCGGCGATTGCTTCCCCAGTTACCTTTTTCTATATTAAGCAATACATGGAAAGTGTGCTTAATAAAGAACTGATTGAATCAGCACGCATTGATGGCGCAGGTGAAATACGTATATTTCATCGGATGGTTTTACCGATTATGAAGCCAGCGCTCGCTGTCCAATTCATTTTCGCCTTTGTTTCTTCATGGAATAATTTCTTTCTTCCATCATTAATTTTAACTGACGCAAGTTATCAAACAATTCCCTTAATTTTTAATTTACTACGGTCAAGTAATCCAGCTACGTTTGATTTAGGTCTTATTTACATGTTGCTAACGGTAGCCATTTTACCATTACTTGTTGTCTATCTTTTATTTTCAAAAATGATTATCAGCGGACTAACCGCAGGAAGTGTTAAAGGCTAATAATTTGCCACTTGGCTTCGTGCGGTAATTTCACTCCTTTGCCGCTCGGAGCACCGAATGAGGACGAACAATGCAAAACTTTTTTTGGGGCACCGCAACATCCGCATTTCAAATTGAAGGTGGCCATAATATAGATGGTCGGAGTCCTTCAATTTGGGATGTTTTTAGTTTACAAAATGGGCGCATCAAAAATCATGATGATGGACGTAATGGGATAAATCATTATAAAACATATCAAAATGATCTCACGCATTTAGCGAAACTTGGAGTTAATAGTTACCGCTTTTCTCTTTCATGGAGTCGCATAATTCCAACGCTTAATGGCGAAGTCAATAAAAGTGGATTAGCATTTTATGATCGAATTCTCGATGAATTGGAAAAATACAAAATTACGCCGTTTATTACTCTATATCACTGGGATTTACCGCAATATCTACAAGATATCGGCGGCTGGCTTAATCCGAAAACGGTCGAAGCATTCGCGCATTATGTTGCAGTTGTTGTGCAACATTTTGGTTCCCGGTGCTTACATTACATCACCTTAAATGAACCACAATGCATCGTAAATCTCGGACATCGAACACTAGAACATGCCCCTGGTATTTACTTGAGCGATGAGCAAACGGTAAAAATCGTTCATCATTTGCTGCTCGCCCATGGACATGCGGTTACAGTAATCCGCAAATTAAATGTAGGGGCAACTGTTGGAATTGCAAACACATCGACAGTGGCAATACCTGTAGCAAATACCAGCACCAATATTGAATTAGCACGGCGTCACTATTTTTCATTAGAACGTGGCCGTTTTGATCAAGTAACACTGTTTAGTGATCCAGTTTTTCTGGGGCGTTATCCTCAGGAATTCATTGAATTTTACGAACAATTTTTACCTGAGAACTATAAAAAAGATCTTGAAATTATTAGTCAAGATATTGAGTATTGTTATCAGAATTTTTACACCGGCTACTTCATCGCGGAAGATAAGGCCGGAAATATGAAAATTTTGCCTTATACTAACGAAAATTATACTGGCGTTTTTCCGTGGCTACACTATGTGCCTGAAACGCTTTATTATGGCCCAAAATTTCTTTTTGAACGCTATCAAAAACCGATTATCATCTCGGAAAACGGAATATCTGTTGTCGATAAAGTGACATCTGATAAAAAAGTCCATGATGTATGGCGCATCAAATATTTTTCTGACTATATAAGTGCTTTGCTTAAAATCAAAAAAGAAGGAGTTCCAGTTTTAGGCTATTTCGCTTGGTCATTATTTGATAACTTTGAATGGGCTTGGGGGTATCAACCCCGGTTTGGTTTGATTTACATTGACTACTTAACACAAGAGCGGATATATAAAGATTCATTTTATTTTTATCAAAACCTGATTAAAACAAAGATGGAGAAAATATAATGAGTGAATTAATCAAGGTAAAAAATCGACTAGGAATGGAAGTAACTTTTTCGCCAATAGGAGCATCAATTTTTGATATTAAAATTCCGACAAAAAACGGCAATATTTCAGTTACGGTTCATCCACAAAATGTTGCAGAGTTTAATGTTTCAACTGGTCATTTTGGTAAAACCATTGGTCGAAACGCTGGAAGAATACGTCATGGGAAATTTGTTATCAACAAGCAAGAGTATCAAATTGGAGCCGGCGAAAGCGCGGGCTTACATGGTGGTAATGATGGGCTCTCATTTAAAGAATTTAATTTTGCCCAACACACGAATATGTTTGCAACTATTATTATATTTTCTTACCTAAGTCCGCATCTTGAAAGCGGGTTTCCTGGGAACGCGCATATTCAAGTCACATATCAAATTCCGCATCTTATCAATCGAATTGATATTGTTTATCACGCTTTTTCTAATCAAGATACAATTATGAATTTATCTAATCACGTCTATTGGAATCTGAATGGTGATGACGATATACTCAATCATTTATTAGGTATCAAAGCTTTAAAATTTGCTGAAGTAGATGAATGCTTATGTCCAAAATCAATTTGCCCGGTCTCACAAGTTATGGATTTTCGGCAACTACATAAAGTTGGCGATTACATAAAAAATCCGTATTTAACTCCAACAGATGGCTACAATCATCCGTACATTCTTAATCCTGATGAAAAAGAAGTGCGACCAGTCGCTCAACTTATTGGTGATAAAAGTCACATTACGATGACTCTTTATAGCGATTATCCAATTTTAATTTTTTATAGTGGTAATGTTGCAAGTTTAGACATTACAAACCACCATACACCATTTTTAAAACACCAAGGATTAGCTCTTGAATGTCAATATTTACCAAATGCGATGAACAATGCATTTGATCAAGAAAAGACCGGCATTTTACCAGCTGAAACAAATTATCATCAGCAGATCACCTATCTTTTTTCATCGCTTGAATAGGCATCTAGAAGAAGAAACATAAGGTCAATATTTATTGACCTTTTTTTATTAACATTTTTACCATATCAATGTTAATATAAATATGAGGTTTTATTGATGTATGGATTTTTTAGTTGTTGCTAGTGAAATAATTAAGCAAGTTTATAATGGAGGTCTCCCGTTAGCGGTTGCCGCACGACGCTATTTTGCTGACGCAGATCTTAATTCCGATGAGCAAAGACGGATTAAGGGTCTTTTGTCTTGTCAGATGCATCATCACTACGCGATTGCCGATGTACTGAAACGTGCAAATTTGGAATTTTCAGCTGATTTAAATCCACTTTTGTGGCTTGTGGTAGCGAATGGCGCTTGTTACCATCAATACCCAGTCGAAGAAGTGATGACTAGTGCGAAAAAAATATTTATATCGGCTGGCGTTGAATTTCCAGAGAGCGAATTGTTGGCTATCATTGAACAATCAACTAATCCGCAAAAATTACTGAGTGGTGATTATGACCAAGAATCAAGTGAATATTTATCACTTAGGTATAACACACCAGTCTGGTTAGTGAAAATGTGGCAAAAACATCTTGGACAAGCTGTAACGATCAAATTAATGGCCGCTAACCAAAGACGTGTGCAACAAACGCTGCGCCTTAATCCAATGAAAAACAAAACAATTGATGAAATTTGCATTAGTGATATAGACTTTGTGCCTGGTCCAACTGCTCAAACGCTGATTTATCGTGCGCGCCCGAATATAAAACATCACCCACTTTTCCGCGATAAATTTATTTTCCAACAACGTTTGGCCGTTTCGCAAGTTATGGCAGAACTCGAACCCAAAACAATGATTAATTGCTTGATTTATGAAGCAAGACCACAGGCTATTTATTTAGATCTTGCTGTTTTTTCTGGTGGTGAACTAAAGATTGATATGGCGGTTACGAGTGATCGAAGACGACTCGATGTTGTTAATACCGCTGCAAGTTTTGGACTAAAAAATGTTCATTCATTTGTCTCAAAGCCATCGGCGATGATTACACATATTCGCGATGAGTACGATCTAGTTGTCGTTATTCCCGATTCTTCAAGTTTTGATTTAATTCGCACGGTCCCGGATTTCTTTGTTCATTTTAAGCAAGAGTCAATGGATGAGTTAATTTTCCACCAAAATGAAGCGCTTCGTGAATGCAGTCACTTCGTCGCTCCTGGCGGAAAACTTCTTTACGTCATCAACACAGTTTCGCATAAAGAAGGGCATGGCCTTACTGTGGAATTCTTAAAACAAAATCGTGAATTTAATCTACGCGGTGAGAAACAATATTTGCCGTTTGATCGTTATAATTCAACGTTATATGCCGCCCTCTTAGAAAGAAACACCGCAGTGGAACAATCGAATGAAACGCAACCTTTATGATTACGCACGTGAACAACTAAGTGCTTTACTCGTCCTTGAAGGACAAAAACCCTATCGCGCTACACAACTATTTAAATGGATTTATCAAAAAAATATCACTGATTTTTCCCTAATGAGTGATATAGCCCAAAACTATCGAGAGCATTTAGCGGATAATTTTTGTTTGACGTTACCAAAAATTGCGACAATGCAAAAAAGTGCTGATGGCACGATTAAATTACTTTTAGAACTTGAAGATGGGGCAAAAATTGAAACAGTATTGATGCGTTACAACTATGGAAATGTCGCTTGTGTTTCTAGCCAAGTTGGCTGTAACATGGGATGTAAATTTTGTGCTTCTGGTTTGTTGAAAAAAAAGCGTAATTTAACCCCGTCAGAAATGACTGGACAAGTTTTGGTTTTAAATCAGCTTTTACTACTTGAAGAAGTACCAGGTCGTGTTAGCCATGTTGTTGTCATGGGGACGGGTGAACCATTTGATAACTATGATCATGTGATGACTTTTATCCAAACAATTAATGATCCACATGCCTTAGCAATTGGTGCGCGCCACATTACCGTTTCGACATGCGGAATTCCCGATAAAATCCGCCTTTATGGTCAATCAGGTTTACAAATTAATCTGGCGATTTCACTTCACGCACCAAATGATGAAATTCGTAATCAAATTATGCCAATCAATCAAGCCTATCCACTTAAAGACTTGATGGCGGCCGTTCAAGATTATGAGAAAAATGCTGGTCGGCGAGTCACATTTGAATATATTCTTCTTTCCGGGATTAATGATCAAGAAGAACATGCTGATCAGTTAGCCAAATTGATTCGTCCAACTTTTGCTTATGTTAATTTAATCCCATATAACGAAGTTGATGAGCATGGGTTTAAACGCTCGAATGATCGTGCGGTGTCTAAGTTCTTTTCACGCTTAAAAAAACGTGGTGTTAACGTTACAATCCGGCGCGAATTCGGGTCGGATATAGATGCAGCATGTGGTCAATTACGCGCCAAGGAGGATGCTAAAAAATGAAACTAATTGGAAATTATTGCACGCGAATTGATCGTGGGCAAGTGCGTTATTCAAACGAAGATCAAGCACTCATTTTAACCAATCCGCACGGTGATATTTTAATGCTAGTCGCTGATGGTATGGGCGGCCATGCTCAAGGTGATTTAGCGGCGCGTCTAGCAATTGATACGATAGCCCGGGCTTACCGCAACCGCCCTTATTTTCTTACACGCAAAAGTGCGGAAATGTGGTTAACCAAAACGATTCGCCATGCCAATAGTGTGATTTATCGTGAGGCACAAAATAATCCGGATTATCGCGATATGGGTACAACTCTTGTTGCAGCGTTAATCCGCACTAATGATTTAACCCTTGTCAATGCTGGTGATTCACGTGCTTACTGGCTAGAAAATGGGCGGTTAAATTTATTAACGGAAGATCAAACACTTGTTTCATATTTAGCAAAAACCGGGCAAATTCGTCCGGAAGAAAAAAAAACACATCCGCGCCGGCATGTGTTAATCAATGCGCTTGGTGTTGACCCCTCAGTTAGTCTAGATGTTTTTAAACTTGATTATCTCGATCAAACTATTTTGCTTTGTTCTGATGGGCTTTATAATCACGTTAATGATGATGAAATCGAAGCCGTGCTTTTGACTGATGATAGTGTTGAAGAAAAGGCAACAATGCTTGTCACTAACGCGAATAACAACGGAGGCACCGATAATATTGCCGTCGCTTTATGGGAGCGTGAGTTATGAGACCACTTGGTCAAGTAATTGATCAGCGTTATCGGATTACCGCTTTTTTAGGCGCTGGTGGCATGGCCGAAGTCTACGAAGCTAAAGATATTATTATGCGGCGTTTAGTCGCGGTCAAAATCATCAAAGATGATGTGCTCGATAATCCGCAAAATGTTTTACGTTTTGAACGTGAAGCACGCGCGGCGGCATCACTTGATCATCCAAATATTGTCGCTGTTTTAAACTTAGGTAGTGACGATGGTCATCCTTATATGGTTAATGAATTAATTAACGGTGTAAATTTAGGTGCAGCCTTAGAGACACGCACTCGCTTTACACATCGGGAAACACTTGATATCATCAATCAACTTTGTTCAGCGGTCATCTGCGCACATGAAAATGGTGTTATTCATCGCGATATCAAACCAGCAAATATTTATATGACACCTGCTGGGATTATTAAACTTGGTGATTTTGGAATTGCGCAAATTTTAGCTTCCCCAAAAATGACTAATAGCCAAGATATTATTGGTTCTGCACATTATTTAGCCCCGGAAGTGTCGCAAGGAAAGTCAGCTTCGATTCAAAGTGATTTATATGCAATTGGCGTCACCTTTTTCGAAATTGCCACTGGTCATTTACCTTATGAAGCAGAAACAAATGTAGCGATTGCCGTCAAGCATATTAAAGAAAAATTTCCAAGTCCACGCAAATATTTACCGCTTTTTCCCAAAGCAATGGAAAAGATTATGCTCAAAGCATGCAAGAAAAATCCGCGTGATCGATATAAAACTGTGCGTGATTTTCAAAAAGAAATTCAAAATCTACTGGCGAATCCAAATTTATTAAAGCCCCGCCAATCATTCTTTGTTCGCTTTTTTGGTTTTGCCACAGATGAATGAGTATAATAAGACTAACAGTTGATTAGAAAGTGAGTCAGTTTATGAAAAAGCCATTATCAATCGCCCCATCATTATTATCAGCAGATTTCGCTCATCTTGCTGATGAGATTAATCGTGTAAGCCAAGCGGGATTACATTATCTACATTTTGATGTTATGGACGGTCACTTTGTGCCAAACATAAGTTTTGGCGTGCCGATTCTAAAAGCAATTAATCGTTTAAATTCCGGCTTAATTAATGATGTTCATTTAATGATTAGTGACCCACTTAAATATGCACCCGACTTTATTAAGGCTGGCGCTGATATTATCACTTTTCATGTAGAGGCATGTGCGACACATGAAGAAGTTATTTCATTAATTAATCTACTCAAAAAGGCTAAAGTACAAATCGGTGTTTCGCTTAAACCAGCAACACCAGTTCAAATTATCGAACGATATTTAGCTATGGTTGACTTAGTGCTTGTGATGAGTGTGGAACCCGGTTTTGGTGGACAAGAGTTTATGCCAAATGCATTAGAAAAAATCCGCGAACTAGTAAAAATTAAGCAAGCTAATGACTTACATTTTGTGATTGAAGTTGATGGTGGAATTAATGAAGTGACCGCTCCCTTAGTCCGCGCATCTGGCGTCGATATTATTGTCGCGGGCTCCTATTTATTTGGACACACCGATTTTAAAAAACGTGTGGAGTTATTACAAAATGACGAATAGTCCATTATCCTTTACACTTGTCATCGCTGTTTTCTTGTTTCTAGCAATTGACTTAATTGCCAGTCAAGAAAGTTTTTTTCGGCAACAACAAAGCCGTTTTAATTTTTTAAATTCATTACCTTTTGAGCTTTCTCAAGGTGCGCATAAAAGCTTTTTACCGATTCATTTTGGTTTAATCTCACTAAGTATGTTGAGTTATATTTTATTTCCAATTATTGTACTGCCAAGTGGATCAACCCAATTTTATTACTCCATTATCATTTATGTGATGATGGCGATTTCCGGCTTGATTATTTTATCGTTATTTATCATTACAATGAACAATTATCGACTTCATTTATTTGCCCTTGCTTTACTTTTTGCGACAACAATTGGGGAGTCAGTTGGACTTACACTTTATTTGTTGCAATCACCCTTTGGTTCATATCCATTACCACTGGCGTTTTTTGCGGCGGTTCCAGCAATTCTCACTTTAGGATTTGCCTTCAATCCACGCCTCAGCAAATGGCCGATAATGGATAAGCGCGAACTTCAAGATGGTACTTTGCAAATTCTGCGCCCACGATATTTTGTCCTAGCCTATACAGAATGGGCATTAATAATGATTAATCTTATCTTTGTTCTTTACTTTTTCATTGTTAGTGTGCTTTAATTTCAAGGGTATAACTGCAATATCACATTCTCAAGGAGGACCGAACAATGATTACAATCTATCAACAAACTGATGGTAATTTACAAGCAAAAAGCGGCGATATTACCCTTCTTGACGAACTCAGTCCGGGGATGTGGATTGATTTAATTGCCCCATCTTATGACGACATCATTGCCGTTAGTCAAGCGACGGGACTAAATGCGGAACTGCTCTTAACGACCCTCGATAGTGAAGAAAGTTCACACGTTGAAAGCGAAGATGGGGATTTACTCATCGTTTTAGACGCGCCACTTATCATTGATGATCACGGACAAAAATATGAAACAACACCAGTTTCGCTCGCCTACAACAAAGATTATTTTGTAACGATTGCCGTTCAAGATATTCAAATTATGCCGATGACATTAGCAAAAAACCGCAAGATTAACCCAGCCAATCATGTTCATTTTACTTTAATGGTATTTAACCGTTTATCAGCCTTATTTATTTATTACTTAAAGAAAATTGATGGAGCAACACGTGAACTTTCGATTCGGTTACGCTCATCATACAAGAACAAAGAACTTTATGAGTTATTAGATTTCTCGACGACGATGGTATATTTTTCAACCGCCTTAAATGCCGATATTGCGACCTTGATGCAATTGAAGCGCCTGCCAGGTTACAAAAATCAAGAAGAAGAACTTGATTTTATTGAAGACGTTGAAATAGAACTTAATCAAGCGCGGGATATGGCGAATGTGTTCCGCGATGTATTATCATCAACAATGGATGCTTTTGCTTCGATTATTTCAAACAATTTAAATATTGTAATGAAAACATTTGCCGTTGTTTCGATTGTGTTAACTGTCCCGACAATTATTGCAAGTCTTTATGGTATGAACATTATCAATATTCCATTAGCCGATAATCCTGGCGCTTTTTGGATTGTCTTATTAATTTCTGCTGTTCTAGCAGCGATTAGCGGGGTCTTTTTATTTCTCTATCAAAAGACAATTCGCCGGAAATAATCAGCAAGTAGATATAAAAAAAGCGTCGCATGAGCGACGCATTTTTTGTTTCAGGATAATTAGGCTTTTTTCGCCGTTTTATTTAACGTGCGATAAGCACGTGTCGACATACGGATGGTGCGCACAGTACCATCAATATTGATCTTAAATGGTTGTAAATTCACATTCCAACTGCGACGGGTCGCCCGTAAAGAGTGCGAACGATTATTACCACTGATTTTATGTTTTCCGGTTACCGGACAAACTCTTGCCATATTGCCACCTCCAAAAAAAGATTTTGCTTATAGATAATAGCATAAGCACTTAGTGAGAGCAAGAAAAAACATCGGAAATTAGAATTTCGTTTTTGGATAGCGAATTTGATACTCTTCTTGAGAAATTAAATGCTTACAGCGCTCGATTACCGCTTGATAGATTTTCATTTCACTATCCATCGGTAAGTAGCGTTCATGGCCTTGTTTTGTATAGAAAAGTAAGACTTTATGTTTTTCGCTATAAACTTGATCAATGTAAAGAATATCACTGTAATAGTAGACAAGTAATTTATTGCCTTTGTGGTGTGTCAGTGATTTTTTCCCAATCTCATACCAGTTCATTTTAATTCCAAGAATCATTGTAATTAAAGCGATAACAATTGGTAAGGTCACAAACAAAATATCGCCGGCGAGCGGTGGCCACTTCCACGAACCAAAGGTAAAATAAAAAATTGCCGCCATAACAATACCAGCGATTGTATAATTTAAAATCGTCTTGCGTGGAGATGCATAAACTTTCATATGGCTAGTATAGCAATTAGGGGCGTAATTTGCACGATTTTTTACCGATTTTCCCTTTAAGCCCATAGTGGAAATATGGTAAAATATTTTTGAATAGGCGAGGAGGAAAAAAATGAGTTTATTTACGATTATTCCTGATAAATTTTTTTCCATTCTCGCGTCGCCAAACCGCGAGATTTATGCCGATGCCCTTGTTGTTTTATTTCAATCGCTAAAGACCGATGAACTCGCGATGAAAAAAAGCGACTACGTCCGTACCTTGCGCGATAAAGCGACTAATGAAATTCTCAAGTTTGATCTTGCTGCTGATGAAGATAGTGAAATGAGTGATGAAGAAGAAGCCAATCAAATATCCAATCAAACGCTAGCGACGAAAACAGCGGCGATTGTTCGACGCTTAGAAGAAACTGGTTGGATTGATATCCAAATCGACGGTAATGACTTCGAAGAATATATCGCTCTTCCTTCCTACTCAATTCAGTTTTTAGAACTAATTAATGAAATCATCACAAAACGTGAAGGCGAATATGTTTCGCTAGTTCATGCGACCTATAGCGAACTCCGGCTTGAAGATGATCATCCCGATGAATTCATGTATGCAACGTTGATGCGCGCTTACGAGAATACGCGGGAATTACGGACCGAACTTGTCACACTTGGTCACTCAATTCGAATTTTCCAAAATCGCTTAGGCCGCGTTTTTTCGACAAACTCGATTTTGCATGATTATTTTGATAATTATAAAGACCACGTTTCCGATCGTTATTATCACCCTTTAAAAACATTTGATTCGGTCGCTAAATTTAAACGACCAATTGTGATGATTTTGCAACGCTGGTTGCGCGACGAAGAAATTCGGGCGTTACTAGTTAATCAAGCTTTAATCTACACCCGGAAAAAATCACCAACCGAGGTTGAACGTGATTTAATTACAAAAATTAACTATATTTGCGATATGTACGATACATTGAGCGAGATGATTAATCAAATCGATGAAAAACATCAAGATTATACAAAGTCTTCAGCAAGCAAAATTCTTTATCTCAATGCTCAAGACAAAACAATCAAAGGACATTTGGATAATATTTTCCGCTACTACGCCCAAGGCGTCTTAAGTGGCGTTGGTATTGTTCCATTAGTCCGAGACATGCAAGAAGCAATTGTGTTAAACCAACAAGGTTTCATTGATACAGATTCAGTTACATTACCGATTGTGCGTCAATATCGCCAAGAGAGTGAACCATTATCGATTATCGATTTTGGTGATGTTTCTGATATGCTTATGCGCGGCTTTTTGGATGAAACACGGAATGTTTTTACCGATGATCGCGTTTATGATTTTATGGAAACGGCATTTGGTGATTCCTCAGAAATGCGAATTGAAGAAATTTCATTACCCGACTTTGATGCCTTTATCCTGTTGATTTTAGCTTCGCTTAAGACGAATGATGAAAATTGTTTTTATACGATGGAAATGGAAGATGGCCAAATTATCTCACAAGGCTACTCCCTCCCACGTTTTATTTTTAAACGAAAGGAATTGGAAGTTTAATTATGTTTGAAGAAGAATTTGTTGCGCTTCCACGCAGCGAACAGGACCAATTTGCCACGGTTGTTAACAGTTTATTATCAACATCGTTTATCGTGCGGGATTTATTTGATCGGCGTGAAAAAACGATGAAAATCAATCCACAATTTCGGTTTTTAGAACGCTATTACGATTTAGTTAATAGCTACCTTTCGTTTGCTGGTTGGGAGATGGAAAAAGATTTAATCAATGGAGTTTTTTCATTGCGAAATACGTATGATCAAAATCGCTATCGTCTTGACCGTGAAGTATCATTAATTGCTTTTGTTTTACGCCTAATTTATGAAAGCGAAAAAAGTGAAAGCAATCAAACAGGTGAATCAATTTATGTGACGACGCCAACGGTTTTAAAAGTAATGCTCGATCGTGGTATATCACTTCCGGGAAAACGTCTTTCAGGACGCTTGATTGGTAAATCCTTACGGGCGCTCAGTGTTTTTAATATCATCGCTCGCGTCAGTGGATCATTTGATGAAGGCAATGTGGCATTTTATATCACACCAGCGATTATTTACGCAGTCGATAACGACAAAATAGCGGCGATGTCGAATGCTCTCGATGAACTTGCTGCACGTGAAGGAGGTTCGCAAGAATGAAACTACTGAAACGGGCGAAAGTAATCAATTGGCATTACTTTTGGAATGAAACAATCGATTTTGAACAAATCGTCTTTTTAACTGGTCTGAACGCCTCGGGTAAATCAACGCTGATTGATGCGATGCAAGTCATCCTCTTAGGCGATACAAGCGGACGTTTCTTTAATAAAGCAGCGATGGATAAATCAAACCGCACTTTAAGAGGATATTTACGCGGCGAACTCGGTGACAATATCGAAGGCGGTTTTCATTATTTACGCAATGGACGCTTTACTTCCTATATTGCATTAGAGTTTGCTGATCAAAAGTCATTAGAAACATTTACTGTTGGGTGCGTGTTTGATGTTTACGAAGATGGCAGTGAAGAACATCGGTTTTTTGCCCTAGACTTTGCCATTCCAGAAAATGAATTTATTACGAATAAAATCCCAATGGATTATAAAACACTCGTCGCCTATCTAAATGATACAAATAATGGAAAATTCACATTTTTTGACTCCAATCGGCAATATCAAGACTATATTAAGCGCCGCTTTGGTGGCCTCAAAGATAAGTATTTTTCCTTGTTGAAGAAGTCAATTTCTTTCACACCAATTACCGATATCACAACATTCATTACCGAATATGTTTGTGACCCACAAACAAATATTGACATCGTCCCGATGCAAGATAATATTTTGCAATATAAAAAATTAGAAAATGAAGCCTTAATTATGAAGGCAAGAGTCGAACGACTCGAAGAAATTTCGCACACGTATAAAATGTTTGAACAACAACGTGAAGAGATGCAAATTTCATCTTATCAAATTGAAAAAGCTGGTTATTATAACGATAAAAAACGCCTAGATTCATACTATGAACAAATTACTACGGCAAAACGTCGCCTAATTGATATTGATGTCGATTTAGCAGAAACTGATAAGATGATTGCTGACCTTCAACGCAAAAAAACACGCTATATTCAAGATAAAGCGAACTCCGATACCTATCGTTTAACCGATGAATTAACTGAGCAAAAACTTGAGGCGGAGAAACGCAAACAAGAATTAACCGCACAAAGTGCACTTGTAGTAAATAATTTAAATGGCTACCTAGCTAATTTTATCGCTGTTGCGCAAGGCTTAATTGATACGCTTGATGATTTTAACGCTGAGCGCTTAGAAAATGATCAACGTGATGAACTGCGCTTGTTAAAAGATAGCGCATTACAAGTACTTAATTTATCAATTAAATTACGTGATCAATATCTTGACCAAATTGAACTACTCGCTGCGGAAGATTTGCTCTCTTGGCGTGAAGCATTATCGCTTTTCCAACAACGGATTGCGGCTTTAAGTTTAAGCATTGGGCGTAATGTGACAACACTCGAACAAAAACTAGCCATGCTCAAACAACAAGAAGTCGATATGCATAGTGGCGGTAAATCTTATGAATGGGCGCTTTCGTCAATCAAAAGAAGTCTTCAAGATGAATTAACAAGGCGCCACGGCGAAGAAATACCCGTGATGATTTTTGCTGATTTATGTGACATTAAGTCACCGAAGTGGGCAAATGCGATTGAAGGTTATTTGTACAATCAAAAATTTAATTTATTTGTCGAATCCGCTTATTATATGGAAGCTTATAACATTTTGCGGGATTTACTCGATAAAAATCACTATTATGGGACTACGCTGATTGACCAAGACCGCATTATCGAACGCAACTTCGAAGCGGATGCTCAATCACTCGCAGAAGAAATCATTACTGACCATCCTGGGGCCCGGGCTTATGCTAATTACCTAATTGGCCGACTTCGTAAATGTCAAAATCTCAATGAAGCCCGTAGCTCTGGTAACGGAATTACCGCTGATGGTGATTTATATCGCAATTTTGGCTTTGGTAAAATTAATCCACGCCTTTACCGCGAGCACATCATTGGCCGTTCGATCGATCAAGATCAAATTGTTGCTAAACAAGCCGAAATCGCTTTAAATCAACAATTACTGACAACATTCCGCACTTTAAATAGCAAAATCAATGATGCTGGGCGCTTAGAAATTATCAATACCAATGAAATTAATAGCATTGTCAATATTCTTGATAGTCTTAAAGCTCTACCAGGTTTGGAAAAAACAATTGATTATTTAACAAGCGAACTATCTAAACACGATTTAACACAACTCGAATCTTTACAAAAACGGATTGATGCGATTGATGAAGATTTGCTTGATTTAGAAAAAGAACGCGCTGGCTATTTCGAGGAAAAAGGACGGCTCAATACACAGATGAATAATCTCATTAATGAGCGGATTCCGGAAGTTGAAAAAGCATGTAATACACGGCTTAAAACACTTGAAGAACACTATGATGTATTTCTTGTTAATGAAAAAGCTGAACCATTATTTGAAAAGCAAGTGCAAGAAGGTAAGACACCACTGGATATTATTGCTGAATATAATTTAGCATTTTCACATGCGCAATATCTTGTGAATAATCTCTACTCGCAATTGGTCAAATTACGTAAAGATTACGTGCGTGATTACCGCCTCACTTATGAAACAGATTTAAATGATAACATCCTTTATCAAGCTGAACTCAATGACATTCGTGAAGTCCAACTCCCATTATATGAAGGGAAAATTCATGATGCATATGAAAAGGCGATTACCCAATTTAAAAATGATTTTATTGCCAAGTTACGTGGGGCAATCGAAACGGTCGAAGATCAAATTGAAGAACTCAATCACGCATTAGGAGCATCGACGTTTGGTAACGATTCCTATCAATTTACCGTGCGTCCTTCGGCGACATATCGCGCTTACTATGACATGATTACCGATGATCTTTTGCTCGAAATTGATCAAGATGAAACGGCTTTTCTCGCCAAGTATGATCAGGTGATGAAAGACCTTTTTGCCCAAATTGCTTTAGCCGGTGATAAAGAAAATAATGCTGCAGTTTTAGCCAATGTGGAAAAATTTACTGATTATCGTAATTACTTAGATTTTGATCTTGTTGTGAAAGATAAAGCTGGTAATGAACAACGACTCTCAAAGATGATCAAAAAGAAATCCGGTGGTGAAACACAAACCCCATTCTATATTTCCGTGCTTGCTTCCTTTGCTCAACTTTACCACGTACAAGATAGTGGTGAACTCAGCAATACGATACGTTTAATTATCTTTGATGAAGCGTTCTCCAAAATGGATAGTGGTCGGATTCGTGAATCGATTCGCTTATTACGTAAATTCGGCTTACAGGCCATCGTTAGTGCGCCATCAGACAAAGTAGCCGATATCTCTGCCCTCGTTGATGAAACGCTTGTTGTCCTTCGTGGCAAAAACGCTTCGCACGTTCGCCTTTATGCCGAAGAAGAAAAAATTAGCGCTTAATTTTTAGACCACTATGTGGTCTTTTTTTATCACTTAGAAACAAGTACAATAGTAGTGCACGATGTTTAACAATTTAATGAATAATACTGCATAGGAGGCAACTATGGCGAATGAGAATGAAGTTGTAGCGATGCTTTTGGCCGGTGGCAAAGGCACAAGACTGAAAGACTTAACAAAAAAGAGTGCGAAACCCGGTGTCCCCTTTGGTGGTAAATACCGCATTATCGATTTTCCGATGTCCAACATCGCCAATTCTGATATTAACATTGTTGGTGTCATGACACAGTATGAATCGACATTTCTTAACTCCTATATTGGTAATGGTGATAAATGGGGACTCAATGGCGTACGCGCGTTAACAGCGACACTAACACCACGGCAAACCGAACAAGGCTCCAATTGGTATAACGGTACGGCCGATGCGATTTATCAAAATATTGATTTTCTCGATGAACAAAATCCGCGTTATGTTTTAATTCTTTCCGGAGATCACATTTATAAGATGGATTATCGGAAAATGCTTTCTAGTCACATTAAGGCGGAAGCGGATTTAACGATAGCTGTTATCGATGTCTCACTTAAAGAAGCCAGTCGCTTTGGTATTTTAAAGACTGATGAAAATGGCGATGTAACCGCCTTTATTGAAAAGCCGAAGAACCCGCCATCAACGCTTGCTTCAATGGGAATTTATATCTTTAATTATGATGTGCTGCGGCGCGAACTCATTAAAGATGCGAAAAATCCACAATCAAACCGCGACTTTGGTCAAGACATCATCCCCGAAATGTTGAGAAATCAAAATAAAATCCATGCTTATACTTTCCAAGGTTATTGGAAAGATGTTGGTACAGTCAACTCGTTATGGGAAGCGAATATGGATTTACTGGCGAGTGGACTCGATTCGGAAATATACCGCGATCTAGATGGGCTAACCATTTATACAGAAGACACAAAGTCAGTGCCACAATACATTGGAAAAAACGCCAAAGTGATTGATTCAATTGTTAACCAAGGTGCGATTATTCTTGGTGAAGTTTATCATTCAATTATTTCCAATGAAGTTTTTATTGCCGAAGACGCTACTGTAAGTGATTCGGTAATCATGCCGAATGTAATTATTCCAGAGGCAGCAACAATTGAATATGCGATTATTGATAGTGAAGCCGTTCTCCACACCGGTGCTAGTTATATCGGTACCGCTGATAATATTCTTTTAATTCATGGAAAGGATGGTTTTTAAATATGGATTATCAAAAAGTAATTGGTTTTCTCAACCTCCATCATTCACCATCACTTGGTCCGTTAACCGCTGATCGTCCACTCGCATCAACATCATTTCTTGGTCGATATGCTTTTATGGACTTTACTCTTTCAAATTTTACCAATTCCCGGATTGATGAAGTTGGTATATTAATTCAAACAAAACCCCGTTCAATTCTTAAACATCTTGGATCAAATAATACGTGGAACACGAACACGAAGACGGGTTTTGAAATTATAATGTATAACGAAGAAGCAATTGGCAATAAACGTTATAACAACGATTTTGCTAACATTCGTGCAAATGATTGGGTGCTGAAACGCTCGGATGCTGATTATGTTATTGTGGCGCCGGCACATTTTATTATGGCAATTGATTATCGGGAAGTTTTAGCTCAACATATTGCTTCGCATGCGCAAATCACTTTAGTTTATACTCCGGCGACGAATGCCCGTAATCATTTTATTGGTTCCGATGTTTTGACGCTTAATGAAGAAAAACTTGTTAGTGAAATTCGCCCCAATAAAGGGACAGTGAATAAAGCAAATATTTCGCTCGAAACATATGTGATTAATCGGGCAAAATTTATTGAATTAATGGAGAAGGCCGCGACTATTTCATCATTTTTCTGTCTCCATGATATTGTTTCTTATACGTGTGGAACAACCGAACGTGTTAATACTTATGCCTATCATGGTTATGTCCGCTGTTTTGATAGTCTAGAACATTATGTCGAATATTCGATGGAACTACTTGATTATTCAAATCGGGCAAAACTTTTTAGAGCAGATTGGCCAATTTATACGGTCACCCACGATACACCACCAACACGCTATTTACCAGAAGCTAATGTCCGTAATAGTTTTATTGCTAATGGTGCTCATATTCAAGGAAATGTCCGCAATTCGATTATTTCCCGTGGTGTTGTAGTCGGCGCTAACAGCAAGGTGAGCAACGCGATAATATTATCTTCGACTGTGATTGGGGAGAATATTGAAATTGATCATGTGATTATTGATAAATACTGTAAAATTCGTCATGCAAAATCGCTTAAAGGCGAGAAAGGTAAGCCACTTTACATCAAACAAGGAGATCAAATTTAATGCGCATATTAATGGTGGCAAGTGAAGTCAATCCATTTGTGAAAACTGGTGGTTTGGCCGATGTCGTCTATGCCCTTAGCAAAGAAGAAGCCATCTTACATCATGAAGTAAGTGTTGTTTTACCGCTTTATAATTTGATTCAAAATAAAAAGCAATTTCCAATGCGGCAAATTGCAAGTTTTGACGTTCATCTTAGTTGGCGTCGCCAAATTGCGACTATTTTCCAAACTTTTGTTGATGGGATTACCTACTATTTCATTGGTAATGATTTCTATTTTAATCGTGAAGGAATTTATGGTTATCAAGATGACATTGAACGCTTCGCCTTTTTTAATCGCGCAACACTTGCCTTAATAAATTTTTTAAACAAACCATTTGATATTATTCATGCTCATGACTGGCAAGCGGGTATGCTTCCCGTATTAGTGCGGGAAAATGAGCGGGAAAATTCATTATTTACCGGAACAAAATTTGTTTTAACAATTCATAATCCGGCTTTCCAAGGAATGTTTGATCCTAATCTATTGCCGGATTTATTTGAATTGAGTTTTGATTTATATGAAAATGGCGCTGTCCGTTTTCATCAACAAGCGTCTAGTCTTAAAGCAGCAATCATTTACTGTGATAAAATCACCACTGTTTCACCAACCCATGCCATAGAGCTATTAACGCCAGAAGGCTCAAAAGGCTTAGATGCTGTGATTAATTATCGGAAAGATGATTTTATTGGCATTCTTAACGGGATTGATTATGCCGAGTTTAGTCCGGAAACAGATTATTTAATTGCGAAAAACTTTTCCTCCAAAAATTATATTAGTGGAAAAAAAGCCTGCAAAGTTGATTTACTCAAACACCTTGGTTTACCAAGCGAAAGCGAACAACCGGTTTTTGGTTTAGTTAGTCGTCTAACATGGCAAAAAGGGCTTGAACTTTACCTCCCAGGAATGGAAATGCTCCTCCAACGTGGTTCGATTGTTATTGCCCTAGGTAGCGGGGAGTATCAATACGAACAAGCACTCGAAAACCTGCGGGCAACCTATCCAAATCAAGTTGGAATTTATATTGGTTATAATCATGAACTCGCCCATAAAATCTATGCTGGTAGCGACTTTTTCGTAATGCCATCTTTATTCGAACCATGTGGGTCCGGTCAAATGATTGCCCAACGCTATGCAACACTACCAATTGTGCGTTTAACCGGTGGTTTAAAAGATTCGGTTGTGATTTATGATGGACAAAATGCTAAACAGGCGAATGGCTTCGGATTCGAAGAATTTCAGCCTTATTGGATGAACTTAACACTCGATTATGCGCATCGCATTTATCGCAATAAACCGGTATTACGCCAACTAATGCGCAATGCGTTAAAAGTTGATAATACTTGGCTTCGCTCGGCAACAAAATATCTTGAATTATATGAATCTGCCCTTGGAGGTAAAAAATTATGATTACTTTCAATCCTCTTTATTTACTCGCCTTAATCCCATTTGTCGTAGCCAGCGTCCTCCATTTGATATTTGCATTTCGAGGAAAAGATGGAGCGCGTGCAATTACTAAATTAATATTAATTCCGGCCTTAAGTATTTATCCGATTGTTGTTGACCGTTCCGCCACTACATTAATCTTAGCCTTATTATTTGCTTATATGGGCGATATATTTATGATTTATAAAGATAATCGCAAATCACTTTTAGCGGGTTTTATTACTTTTGCCCTCGCGCATATCGGCTATATCACGATTTTATTATTAAAAATCGGTATTGATAAACTTCCGTCATACCCGTGGATTATTGGTGCCCTCGTGCTGTTATTAGGTGGCAGTTTCTTATTTATTCAACTACTATTTAAAAATAAAGCAGGGGCTTTTAAATATGTGATGGTCGCCTATTCATTTTTATTGGTTGCCGAACTTGTCATTGCTGGCTATGGGATGATTCTTGCTCCAAGTGTCTGGTCAATTTTAATCTTATTTGGCATCATCCTCTTTATCAGTAGCGATACCTATCTTGGTATTACAATCTTTCTTAAACCAAATAAACTCGATAATTTTTATGTGATGATTCTATATTTAGCTGCTCAACTAGTAATTGTGATGAGTTTATTACATTATTAAGGCGGACTTTTATTAATAATTAATTTAATATGTGCTACAATAACAATGAATTTAGGCACTAACGAAGAACTTTTTCTTAATAGCGACTACCGAAGGTGAAAGGGTAGAAGAAAATACTTCGATCTCCGCCACAAACAAATTCTGTCCTGCGCATTAAGCAGATAATGAGTGTCAAACAAATGACAAATTAAGGTGGTACCGCGGCAAAGTCGCCCTTATGTATCACTTTTTTATTTGGAGGAATTAACTATGGGTTATGATTACAAAAATATCGAGCCAAAATGGCAAAAAATATGGCGGGAACGCGAAGAATATCGCGTTGATATGTACGACTTTAGTAAGCCTAAATATTATGTGCTGGATATGTTTCCTTATCCATCTGGTCAAGGTTTACATGTTGGTCACGCCGAAGGCTATACAGCAAGTGATATAATCGCCCGAATGAAACGCATGCAAGGCTATAACGTTTTGCATCCAATCGGCTGGGATGCTTTTGGCCTACCCGCCGAACAATATGCGATTAAAACAAATCATCACCCCATGGAATTTACCAAACATAACATTGATAATTTCCGTGTGCAAATTCAAAAACTTGGATTTAGTTATGACTGGTCTAAGGAAATCAATACAACAGATCCCAGTTATTATCACTGGACCCAGTGGATTTTTAAAAAAATGTTTGATCATGATCTCGCTTATGTTGATGAAAAGCCGGTAAATTTTTGTCCAGAACTCGGTACCGTGCTGGCTAACGAAGAAGTAATTGATGGTCATTCAGAAGTTGGTGGCTACCCAGTAATCCGCAAAATGATGCGGCAATGGGTGTTACGGATTACAAGTTATGCGGAAAAATTACTTGCGGGTTTTGATCAAATCGATTGGCCGGTGTCAACACTGGAAATGCAAAAAAACTGGATTGGTCGCTCGGAAGGCGCTGTGATTACTTTTCAAGTTGATCACCAGCCGGAATTATCATTTGAAGTTTTTACAACGCGGGTCGATACTCTTTATGGTTGCTCTTATTGTTGCCTTGCCCCCGAGCATCCATTAGTCCAACAAATTGTGACCCCCGAGCAAGCACGTGCTGTACAAGTTTATATTGCTGAAGTCGGTCGTAAAAGCGATCTTGACCGGACAGAATTAAACAAAGATAAATCCGGTTGTTTTTTAGGTGCTTATGCGATTAATCCAATTAACAACAAACGTGTTCCAATCTATATTGCCGACTATGTTCTACTGAGCTATGGTAGTGGCGCTGTAATGGCAGTGCCTGCCCATGATCAACGCGATTATGAATTTGCTCATAAATATCAATTACCCCTGATTGCTGTTCTCGAAGGTGATATTTCATCGCAAGCAATGGTTGAAGATGCGCCCCACATAAATTCGGATATTGCCAATGGCTTGTTGATAGCGGAAGCAAAAACGGTCATTTTAAATAAACTTATTAGTCAAAATGCTGGTCGTAAGTCAATCAATTATAAGCTTCGTGACTGGTTATTCAGTCGTCAACGTTACTGGGGGGAACCAATCCCAACCGCAACCTATCTTGATACGGGTGAGATTTTTGTGTTACCCGAAGATCAACTGCCATTAGTGTTACCGGACTTAGCCGAATATAAACCATCGGGAACTGGAGAATCACCACTTGTTCATGCAAAAGATTGGTTGAATTTTTCGCTGGACGGCCGCGCTGCCATCCGTGAAACAAATACAATGCCGCAGTGGGCGGGATCTTGTTGGTATTACTTGCGTTATCTTGATCCGCATAATGATAAGATGATTGCCGACCCTAGTTTAATTAAACATTGGCTACCAGTTGATTTATATATTGGTGGTGCCGAACATGCGGTCTTGCATTTACTGTACGCGCGTTTTTGGCACAAATTTTTATTAGATCAAAAAATAGTCTTTACACCCGAGCCATTTAAGCGTTTATTCCATCAAGGGATGATTCTTGGTAGCAATGGTGAAAAAATGTCGAAATCACGCGGTAACGTTGTAACGCCCGATGATATTATTGAAAATTATGGGGCCGATACGCTACGTGTCTATGAAATGTTTATGGGCCCACTTGAGGCATCATTACCTTGGTCAGATAATGGACTTGATGGGGCTAAACGCTGGCTTGACCGTGTTGAACGCCTTTTCTCTGATGATGATTTACGTAAAAAAATCGTCAATGAAAATACCCAAGAATTAGACTATTCATACAATTATTTAGTTAAAAAAGTCACTGATGATTTTGAAAATTTACGTTTTAACACGGCGATTAGTCAAATGATGATATTTATTAATGATTGCTATAAAGCAAATACGATTTACCGCCAATATTTAATTGGTTTCGTGAAAATGCTTGCATGTATCGCCCCGCATTTAGGTGAAGAACTTTATCAGACACTCGGACATCAAGAGCTCGTTACGTATGCTCCTTGGCCGACCTATGAAGAAGCGAAACTTGTGCAAAATACGGAGAATATTGCTGTTCAAGTTAACGGGAAACTGCGCACCACTTTAAGCGTGGCGACTGATAGTACAAATGAAACTTTACAAATGTTAGCACTTGAAGATGAAGCAATCAAAAAACACACAGCGGGATTGACGATTGTAAAAGTTATCATCGTTCCGCATAAAATCGTCAATATCGTCGCACGGTAGGAAATTTATGAATATAAATCTCCAACTCGCGCAAGAATTAGCTCTGAGCGAACAACAAGTTAATACCGTCATCAATCTAATCAATGATGGCAATACAATTCCGTTCATCGCCCGTTATCGCAAGGAAATGACCGGTAGTCTTGATGATGAAGTATTGCGCAAATTTGATGAGCGCTATCGATATTTATTAAATTTTACCCAACGACTTTCAACAATTGAAAAAAGTATAGCGGAACAAGATAAACTTACAGATGAGATTGCCAAAGCCTTGCAAGATGCTACAACATTAGCGGAACTTGAAGACATTTATCGTCCTTATAAACCAAAACGCGAAACACGTGGTTCAAAAGCACTTGATGCGAACTTAGGGCCATTAAGTGAAATAATTGAAAAGCAAAACGATCGTCGGCCTTTTAAAGATATTGTCGCGCCATTTATAGATGTAGAAAAAGGTATTAATAATGAAATCGATGCATTAGCAGGTGCGCTTGATATCATTGCCGAACGGATTGCTGATGTAGCTAAATACCGGCAACAAATACGATTAATTATTAAACATTTTGGGAAAATCACGACTAGTAAAAACGGAAATGACCAAGATGGTGTTTTTCAGATGTATTACGATTATCAAGAAGCTGTTAGCGCAATTCGTCCGCACCGCGTTTTAGCGATCAATCGCGGTGAAAAACAAAAAGTTTTAAAAGTTAATATCGTGATTAATGACGATGATGCAGTTGAATTTATTGCTAAACAAGAATTGCTCAGCAATGGAATATTTAAAGCGGAAATGCAGCGGGCGATAAAAGATAGTTACAAACGCTTAATTTTTCCCTCGCTTGTTAATGAAATTCGTGCGGAGTTAACGGAAATCTCTGAAGATGCTTCGATGGAAGTATTTCAAGCTAACTTGAAACAATTACTACTTGAAGCGCCACTTGTTGGTAAAACAATTTTAGGTTTTGATCCAGCTTTTCGTACCGGATGTAAACTCGCGGTGATTGATAAAAATGGCCAAGTGCTTGATAAAACAGTAATTTATCCAACACTTCCGCACCAAGATGTTAAAGGTGCGCGTGCGAAACTCAAACAATTAATAACAAAATATCAAATCGATTACATCGCTCTAGGTAATGGAACTGCTTCGCGGGAGTCTGAACAATTTTTACGGACTTTTATCGAAGAAGAGCATCTCACGGTTCGCTATATCATTGTTTCAGAAGCCGGCGCATCAGTTTATTCCGCTTCAAAATTAGGCGCAGAAGAATTCCCAACTTATCACGTTGAAGAGCGCAGTGCTGTGAGCATTGCCCGACGTTTACTTGATCCACTTGCCGAGCTCGTTAAAATCGATCCAAAAGCGATTGGTGTTGGTCAATATCAACACGATATGAATCAAAAGAAATTAGGGGAACGCCTAAGTAGCGTCGTTGAAGATTGTGTGAATAGTGTTGGAGTTAATGTAAATAATGCCTCAATTTCGCTATTAACGTATGTTTCGGGTATCAGCAAAACAATTGCCCAAAACATTGTTATTTATCGAGCAGAAAATGGCCCTTTCATTAAACGTGAACAACTATTAAAAGTCGCAAAACTTGGCCCCAAAGCCTATGAACAGTGTGCGGGATTTTTACGTATTCCAAATCACAATCCGCTCGATAATACCGCTGTTCATCCCGAATCATATGCTGTCACAAAAAAACTTTTACAAGTTGCTAATTTAAATATCGATCATATTGCGACCGATCAGTTTGCTACCACCTTAAAAACGCTTAATCTTAATGCTATAGCTAGTCAATTAAAGGTCGGATTACCTACTTTAAATGATATCGTTAATGAACTATTAAAACCTGGACGCGATCCGCGTTTAGAAGCAGTTGGAGCGCATTTAAGTCATGAAATTACTGATATCAAAGATTTAAAAATTGGTTTAATTCTTGAAGGAACTGTGCGTAACATTATGGATTTTGGTTGCTTTGTTGATATTGGTGTTCATGTTGATGGTCTTGTTCATATTAGCGAGATTGCCAACCAATTTATTACGCATCCACTTGATGCTGTATCCGTTAATCAAGTTGTAAAAGTCAAAGTGATTGGTATCGATCTTGCCCGTAAACGCATCTCTTTATCAATTAAACAAGCACGCTAATTGTTGTAACTAACAAAAAGCATTATAATTTATGTGCACGATACCTAGATTTCTAGGATGGTAGCGGAGGAAAAACATATGATTTTGACCGTGGATTTAGGCAATACCGCCATCCATTTGGGATTTTATCAAGGTGATACCTTGGTAAAAACATGGGCGACTTCAAGCGATTTACGTAAAGAAAAGAGCGAATATCTTACGCTCTTTAAACGTTTTATCAGTGATGAAGGTATCGATCCGACCCAAGTGCAGGGTGGTATTTTATCTTCTGTTGTCCCGCCTTTAACAAATGTAATTAAAGAAGTGTTTGAAAAACTATTTGATATTAGAATACAAGTTGTTGGTCGGCGTTTAAAAACTGGATTAGCAATTCATATTGATAAGCCCGATGAACTTGGAGCAGATTTAGTCGCAAGTGCGGTTGGTGCCAAAAATAAATTCGGTTTTCCGCTTTTAATTATTGATTTAGGAACTGCGAATAAAATTTCGATTATTGATCAAACAGGTGCATTTATCGGAGCTGTATTTACTTCCGGTTTACGCGTGTCAATTGATGCCCTTATTGTTAAGACCGCACAACTCCCGCATGTTTCGTTGGAACGTCCAACCCACGTGATTGGAAGAAACACGATTGATGCAATGAATTCTGGCGCAACTTATGGTACGGCTAGTATGCTAACTGGTCTAATTGGTAAAATTGAACAAGAACTCGGATATCAAACTAAACATATTCTTTTGGGCGGAAATGCTCCGTTTGTTCGCGAACTTTTAGCCGATAATGTGATCTATGCCCCCGATTTACAACATTGGGGATTAAAACTTATTTATGATAAAAATTTTGGAGAACGTTCTTTATGAGTAACCCGCGGATTCGCGCAATAACATTGGATGCGATGTTTATCGCCATCCTCGCGCTGATGACTTTTATCCCACAATTTGGTTTCATTTTTGTTAATGCCAATCTATCGTTGACATTAATTCCGTTACCAGTACTAATCGGTGTTTATATTGGTGGTTATAAACGCGGGATTATTTATGGCACAGCTTTTGGTGTCTTAAGTTTTATTAAAGCTTTATCATCACCAGGAACGGATTCGTTACTTTTCACTAATCCGGTGGTAGCAATTGCGCCGCGGATTATTTTTGGTCTTATCGCCGCTTTCTTATTTGCCGTTGTTAAACGTTATTTTAGTGAAAAAAAAGGCTATCTAATTTACCTCGGAATCGCAAGTGGCATTGCCTCATTACTACATGGAATCATCACCTTAACATTTGCTGGGATTTTCTTCCCGCAAATTTGGCCATTATTCCTTCTTATTCTTTTAACAAATACGACAGTGGAAGCAGCTGTAAGCGGAATCCTTGTTCCAATAATTATTTCCGCTTTGCGAGTGATTTTACTACATTATGATTTAGGTATCACAAAAACCAATAAACGGGTTTCTCATGATGAAATTACTCCAGAAAAATAGTAAAATAGACCTTGGAGTTAAAAGTTATGGAAATTGATTATAAAAAACTTGTATCGCCGTATATGACCACGGCCATAAATAATCTTGCTGAATGGATTAAAATTCCCTCCGTGCTCGATAATAGCAGTGTAAAAAAAGGTGCCCCATTTGGACCTGAAGTGCAAAAAGCTCTTCAATACATCGGTCAATTAGCAGAAAACGATGGTTTTAATGTTGATTATTGCGATGGTTATTGCACAGAAATTTCATTTGGAAATGGTCCGCGCACAATTGGGATTTATGCACACGCTGATGTTGTGCCTGCGACTGGAAATTGGAAACATCCCGCTTTTGGCGGGCAGATTGATCAAGGAAAAATGTTTGGCCGCGGGACGAGTGATGATAAAGGGCCAGCGATGAGTGCATATTATGCGCTTAAAGCTTTAAAAGATGGCAATTTAATTAATAATTTTCGCGTTGTACTCGTAATTGGCGGAAATGAAGAAAATGGTAGTCGGTGTCTTGACTATTACTTTCATATTCTTAAAAAGCCTTATGCTGATTTTGGTTTTACACCAGATGGGAATTTTCCGCTAATTTATGGTGAAAAAGCGATGAGCAATTTCACATTAGAAAGCGACATTGATTTCGCGCCAATCAGCGAAATTAATGCTGGCTTGGCGGGAAACCTCGTCATTGATCAAGCAATTGCTAAGGTGCAATATGATGAAAACATTTTACCGGCACTCGAAACTAGTGGCTATTCTTACCAATTTGTAAAAGAAGGCGCGCGTGCCGTTATTACTATCTTTGGAAAAAGTGCGCATGGTTCAGTGCCCCATCTTGGTGATAATGCCGGTTTAAAACTTTTAGCTTTTCTTGGTGAATATTATCGTTTATATCCCCTGACTAAAATTGCGCGCTTATTCAAAGATTCTACCGGTCATGAACTTGGTGTATTTTGTGAAAGCGAAGCACTCCATCAAACAACACTTAATGTGGGTATTATTTCTTATAATAATCAACATTTCTCAATGCTTGTGAATTTCCGCTATCCAGAAATTGTTGAACCTGTTTCGACGTTAGCAAAGATTCAAGATGAAAGTCAGCCATTTGTGGTGAATTTAAAATCTGAAGCCCCCTATTTGTTATTCAATCCCGAGAGTTCTTTTATTAAGACACTTCTTAATGTATATCAAGTTGAAACTGGTGATTATACTCATTTACCAGAAACTATCGGTGGCGGAACTTATGCAAAAGAAGCAAAAAACACGGTTGCTTTTGGATCGGCTTTTCCTGGAAGAGATGATTTAATTCATTCACCGGATGAACACATTCACCTCAGTGATTTTGAATTATCAATGGCGTTATATGCCCACGCTATTTATGACTTAGGGAGTAAAGATGCGCTTAAAATATAGATCGTGGGCGCTCCCCTATTTATTGAGCCATAAAGAAGTCGTATTTGATCGTCCGGATATTGACACTCCGGAGTTTCTATCCTTGTTTGCGCAACCAGAAACAATGTTAGAAATTGGGGCGGGCAAGGGTGATTTTATCATTGAGATGGGTTTAAATCATCCCAATCAACGGTTTATTGCTGTAGAAAAAAATCTTAGTGCAGCAGCGATTACTGCCAAGAAAATTGTTGAAAACAAATTGAGTAATGTTTTTGTCATCTATGAAGATGTTAATAACTTTATTGAAAAAATCCCAAGTGCGAGCATTCAAAAGATTTTTTTAAATTTCTCTGATCCTTGGCCGAAAGTCCGTCATCACAAACGGCGGCTCACAAGTGAGCACATCATTGGTGAATATGCGCGTATCCTTGTTAGTAAAGGTGAAGTCCGGATGAAAACCGACAACGTGAATCTATTTAATTTCTCGATTGATAATTTCCGCGCCTATAATTGGCATATTCGTTATTTATCTTACTCCTATGATGGTAAAGATTCCTATGATGCGATTAGTGAATACGAACGTAATTTCCGTATTGATGGCGTCGCAATTTGTCGTTTAGTTGCTAAGAAAGGAAGCAAAACTTATGTCACTAACCCTACACCAACTCCAACTGTTTGAACGCTTCACACAAATTGATGGCATCGCTGGTCAAGAAGTCGCTGTTGCGAGCGCCCTCCGCGCTATCTACGAAGGTCTCGGATTTGAAATTATTAGTGATAATCTCGGTTCAGTCGTCGCCCACAAACCGAGCAAAAATCCGAATGCAATAAAAGTCTTAGTTGTTGGTCATATGGATGAGGTTGGCTTTATTGTCACCGACATTTGTCCAAATGGAATGATTAAATGTGATCCTGTTGGTGGTTTAAACCCACAAACGCTTTTGGCTTCACGTGTAAGATTAAAAATTGGGCCCAACCAGTTTGTTTCGGGTTCGATTGATGCAGTTCCACCCCACCTAATGAAAGAAGAAGACCGCGACCATCCAGTAAAAATTGATCAAATGCTATTTGATTTTGGTTTCCGGAGCAAGCAAGAAGCACTAACATCTGGAGTAAATATTGGTCAAATGGTTGTTGTCGAAGGGCCGCTTACCATCTTGAATAATGGTCAAAGGTTGCTGGCGAAAGCTTTCGATAACCGGTATGGTATTGTACTTGGAATTGATGTGTTAGAAGAGTTGAAAGAGATAAATCTTGATATTGATTTATATGTCGGTGCCACAGTCCAAGAAGAAGTTGGAACACGCGGTGCGGCAACATTAGCACATAAAATTCATCCCGATTTAGCAATTGTCCTAGATTGTTCACCGGCACGTGATTCGACGGGAGTTAAAAGTGAACTTGGTCAACTTGGGGGCGGTGTTTTAATTCGCTTCTACGATCGCAGTATGATTGCTTTTCCAGAATTACTTGATTATCAGAAATTGGCCGCTGATCAAGTAGGAGTTAAATATCAATATTTTGATTCTCCGGGCGGTACTGATGCGGGAGCAATTCACTTAAAGTACGATGGTATTTTGACATTGACGCATTGTATCTGTGCCCGCAATATTCATACGGCGGCTTCGGTAATTGATACAGATGATTATCAAGCAGCTAGAAGCAGTTTAATTTATATGCTTAAAGATTTAAATCGTGACCAATTAGTTAAATGGGCGGAAGCACGGCGATGAGATATGGACTTTTTTATCACTATCAATTACTTGGTGATGTCTTATTAATTGACTTATTACCAGAACTCCCCAATCATCAAGAAGTTCGTGGACGTGTGCATGTGCTTTATGCTGGCGATAAAATTGTTGGATATAACATTTTTGCGATTAGTGAAATTGTAAAAATTAAAGCAAAAGGTCTAATTGTTCTTCCTTCAAAACCATTAATTGATGTCATAAACTCTTTATTAGTTGCGGAACATTTACAGGCGCTACCATTAATTGAAGATAGTGGTTTCTGTGTAGGAAAAATTCTTAGCGTTGAACCTCATCCCCAAAGTGAACATTTGCACATCACGACAGTCGATGTGGGTAATGAAATACTAACCATTGTTTGTGGAGCGGCAAATTGTCAAAGCGGTCTCGTCGTGCCTGTTGCACGACCAGGTGCAATTATGTTTGATGGTACGCGAATCATTCCAACAGAATTACTCGGTGTTGCTAGTTCAGGAATGCTATGTTCCTCTCGTGAGCTCGCAATTAGTGATCAAGCTGGTTTACTCGTTCTTGATTGCGACTTAAAACTGGGCAGCGACTTTTTCCTTTTAGGAGGTAATTAAGATGAGTGTCAATGAGATTGAATTAAAAAAAACTGGTCAAATTACGCGTTTAACAAATAATACTTTTCAATTTCCCCAGCAAATCGCTGATGGTTTTTACGCTGCCAACTATTTTTTGAAATCACGGCAAATTGTCGCTAAATTTATGCCTAACCACATTGTTACGTGTCAATGGTTTCAACGGCGTGATGACAGCATGGTATGTGGACTTGATGAAGCGATTGCCCTTGTTCATACATTTGCTCATCACCCGGAGGATTTGATAATTGAGGCGCTCAATGATGGCGATATTATTGCCGCCAATGAAGCAGTTTTAACAATTACAGGGCGATATGAAGATTTTGGCTTTTTAGAAAGTCTCATTGATGGCATCCTCGCCCGTCGTTCATCCGTGGCGACAAATGTTTATGAACTTCTCAAAGTAACAAATGGAAAAGCCGTGTTCTCCATGGCCGATCGCCAAGATGACTATCTTACACAAGTCGGTGACGGCTATGCGACTTATGTTGCTGGTATTGACCGTGTTTCGACTGATGCACAAGCTTATTGGTATGGTAGCCATGGCGTTGGGACAATGCCACACGCGCTTATTCAAATTTGTGGTGGTGATTTAATCGCCGCTTGTGAACTTTATGCAAAAACTTTTCCAACTGAAAAAGTTACCGCTCTTGTTGATTACCATAATAACTGTGTGCGCGATGCTGTGCTTGTTGCAAAACATCTCGGTGAGCGTCTAGAAGCTGTTCGACTTGATACATCACGGGCTTTAATCGATCATTATTTCGATGATCAAGATACGAGTTCTTTTGATGCCCATGGTGTATGCAAAGAATTAGTATTTGCAACGCGGGAAGCGCTTGATCAAGCCGGTTTTAAACACGTTAAAATAATTGTAAGTTCGGGCTTTGATCCAAAGAAGATTGCTGATTTTGAAAAAGCTGGTACACCAGTTGATGTCTATGGTGTTGGATCTTATTTTTGTCGTAATGATACATGTGGTTTTACCGGAGACTTGGTTGAACTCGATGGAAAAACCGAGGCAAAAGAAGGCCGTTCTCGTTATCCAAATCCACGGTTAAAACCTGTTCAATATCCGATCTATTAATCGCTTTCAATGAAAAGTTTCATTTTAATGAAACATTTTTCCTTTTTATCTTTATCAATGTAAATTTTTTTCATATAATGAAACTGTCAGTGGGAGGGTATTACTATGGTTGATAACATTAAAGATCGCGTCACAATCTATGAAGTTGCCAAAGCTTCAGGTTTTTCTTTAGCCACAGTTTCCCGTGTAATTAATAATCAAACTAATGTCACTGAGAAAACGCGTAAAAAAGTTGAAGAAACAATCGCTCGTTTGGGGTATAAGCCTTCGGCTGTTGCCCAAGCTTTAGCGACCAATCGTTCGACGAATATCGGTGTGGTTATTCCCCGTGCCAATTATGTCTACATTTCTAACATGGTTAATGGTTTAACAGAAGCAGCGCGTGATCGTGGTTACGTTTTATCACTTTTTGTTACTTCGCATAGCAAAGACGAAGCAATTTCAGCGATGAATAAAGTTATTACATCACACGTGGATGGCGCGATTATTTTTGATGATGAACTCGATGTCGAAGATGCCCAAAAAATTTCATCATATCAAGTTCCAGTGATTGCCGTTAATAACAAAGTCACTGGTGATAAAGTTGCTTGTTTAACTTTTGGCTATGAGCATTTATTACGTGATATTTTACGTGATTATTTCCAAAATGGTGATAAGAAGATGTACTTCTTACATGTGCATAATGCCGGGCGTTTGTTAGCACGGATTGAACGCGCCTTTGTTTCAACGCATATTGAAGATAATCGCAATTATGGCATTTTGAGCTGTGATGATTCATACTCAAAAACTTATCTTGATTTCATTGATTTCTTTAAAACGACAAAATCAGGCTATTTCCTTGCCTATCGTGATTCAATCGCCGCGGCGATTATAAATGCGGCCCGCGATTCGCATCTACGTGTGCCAGAAGACGTTGAGGTGCTCTCAATTATTGGGACAAAATACGCGAATATCATTCGGCCAACAATTTCGAGCATGTATATTGATATGCAACTTGTCGGCCACAAAGCGATGGAAATGCTCGCAGACTTAATGGAAGGAAAACTTGATCGGAAACAAATTAAGGTTGAATCAACATTAATTAAACGTGATTCAACGCTATAAATGGTTCAAGGTTTGAATTTTTGCTCCTAGCTTGTTAATATATTTGTGCTTTGAAGAACAATCAGTACTCTAACTAGCGACGATGAAATAGTGGAAGCATCGAAGAGGAAATACACGTTCTGAGCACCCGTCAGGCGCTTGATCTCGTTATCGATCAATGAGTGGTGAATGAGAATTCATAACTAAGGTGGTACCACGCAAATCTGCGTCCTTAGGTGGACGCTTTTATTTTGGAGGAATGCGTATGAATAATATTTTTAATGAATTGAATGCTCGTGGTTTAATTAAGGATTTTTCTTCAGAAGAAGAAGTTCGTAATTTACTAGCGAGTAAGCAAACAATTTATTGTGGGTTTGATCCTAGCGCTAAAAGCATGCACATTGGCAACTTTGTGATGATTTCGTTACTCATGCGCTTACAACAAGCGGGTCATAAAGTAATTGCTGTTGTTGGTGGCGCAACTGGGATGGTTGGTGATCCGAGCGGAAAATCCAAAGAACGCAATTTGCTTGATAAAGATACTTTATATGCAAATACGGAAGCTATTCGCTCCCAGCTAGAGCGCTTTATCGATTTAACTGATCCAGAAAAAGGAATAATTGTTAATAATTACGATTGGCTTGGTAAGTTAAACTACCTCGAGGCACTTCGTGATTATGGACGCTATTTCTCAATCAATATGATGCTTGCAAAAGATTCCGTACAATCAAGAATGACCAATGGTATTTCTTATACTGAATTTTCTTACATGATTCTTCAATCAATTGATTTCTTACATATTCATCAAACTTATGGCTGCAACATTCAAGTTGGGGGTAGTGATCAATGGGGCAATCTTGTGAGTGGTCTTGATTTAATTCGGCGTATTGAAGGACCAGAATCCGCAGCTGGCGTTATGACTTGTCATCTTGTAACAAAAAGTGATGGTAGCAAATTTGGTAAATCAGAAGACGGGGCATTATTTCTTGATAGCGAATTAACTTCGCCCTACCAACTCTATCAATATTTCATTAACACAAGTGATGAAGATGCAGTTCATTACTTAAAAGTATTCACTTTTTTACCCCTAGAAGAAATTGAAAATATTAATCGCCTTCATCAAGAAAATCTTGGTGCGCGCTACGCACAAAAAATACTCGCATTGGAAATTGTCAAAATCATTCATGGATTAAACGAAGCAGAATCCGCTAAACGGATGAGTGAAGTGTTATTTTCGGGCGCTGTCCACGAATTAAGTGCCAAAGAGATTCGCGAACTATTCGGTGAACATCTTGTTGAAGTTCATGAAGTCATGCCGCTAGTTGATGTCTTATTATTAACCGGGGCAGCGAAAAGCAAACGTGAGGCACGCGAATTCATTCAAGGAAATTCTATCTTGGTGAATGGCGAAAAGGCGACAGATTTAGAAATGTTAATTAGTGCGGACGATGCCTTACATGAACGTTATACTGTACTACGCCGTGGCAAGAAAAATTATTACTTAATTGAACATAAATAACAAAAAAAGATTGGCGCGAAGCCAATCTTTTATTTTTATCAATCTTTTACAGTAGCCGGTTATAGTATTCAATGATTTGTGCTTCATTGATATCTTGAACGACTTCGTTACGATCGGGAAGCCGGACAAATTCACCGACGACTTTTTCTTTGTCAACAATCACAAACGCCGGTACAACCGCAAGCGTTTCTAATGACTGACGGACGACGGCGAGATTTTGGCTAACTTCAGTTAAACCAATCTTATCACCAACCGCGCATAAGTAACTTGGTAAATCAACTTTTTTACCATTAACTGTTACATGTCCGTGATTGACAAGTTGCCGAGCACCTTTACGCGTACGAGCTAAGCCCATCCGGTAAACAAGGTTATCTAAGCGACTTTCTAAGATTTGGATGAATGCTAAGCCAGTAACTTCACTGCTTTTTAACGCGAGTCTGAACAAGCGTTGGAATTGCCGTTCATTGACGCCGTAAGTGAAGCGCAATTTTTGTTTTTCAATTAATTGCTTGCCGTATTCAGATTGTTTACGCCGCCGTGATTGACCATGTTGACCAGGACCATAACTACGTTTTACGAGTTCTTTTCCTGTTTCAAGAGTCGAATAATTTAGGCGCCGTGAACGTTTCCAATCAGAACCAGTATGTCTCATGAAAATTTCCTCCTTTGTTTATTTGCATTATAAGCAAAGTGTGCGCATCCCCGTTCCTGGGTGTGACCACAATTGATTTCCCTTGGTAGCGCAAGTTACTTTCTTCCATGTTGGGTGGTACACTAGACAAACGGTATGAGCATGCTGCCATTCATGCAAGGTTAAATATAGCGACATTTAGAGAAAAAGTCAACAAAGATATAATATTTAGATGAAAATAACAAGGAAAAAAGCCAGTATTTAATCTATAATATATACGACTGATGAATTTACATCAATTAATTTAGTCGTTATACTAAATACATTAGATAGGATAAACGAATTATGAACCAAATTACCGCTAACTTTCTTGTTGAATCAGTAAACATTGCACTGTATGTCATCGGCGGGATTGCCGCCCTCGTGATTATATATTTTATTTTAGATCGCCTAGTGTTTGTTGGTCGTAAAAATCGTAAGCAAGTTGATGAATTAAGAAAAAAATATGAATACATTCATTCGCTTTTAATCGGTCAAGATTCGGCTTATATTAAACGTCTAGAAATTGTCTCGGGTGTGAACTTATTAGTGCGCCCGATTTATGATGAATTTAATCAACAATATGAAGCACTTCGCGATAATGATGACCGTCAAGCGCGCTTGGCTGTCGAAAAACTCGAGCAAGTCGTGGGAACAAAAAATCACAAACTTTTTAAAGAGCAATATGTCAATCAACGCGTCATCGTGGTCAATTTTGAAACAGAAGTCAATGCCCTTAATAAAGCATTAGAAAAAGTAATTCAACCAGAAACCGAGGCACGTCAAGCTGCGGTAAGTGAAAAAGAACAATATCGTAAAATTCGTGCTACACATCAACTACATCGAAGCGAACTTGAACCGATTGATCAGGTTTTTCAAAAGATTTTTAATTTTGTTGATTCAACATTTGCTGAGTATGATCAAGCAGTGGAAACCGCTAATTATGATGATGCACAATCGATGCTCGATAAAATTTCCAAAACCTTAGCTTCACTCGATAAAATTTTAGATATTGCACCCGATCTATGCGTGCGGACTTATAACTTAATTCCGCAAAAAATCAATGAATTAGAAAAAACATTCCAAACTTTAAGCGATGAGCAATATCCGCTTCATCATTTAATGGTGCGCTCCTTTGTCGAATCTGCGCGTGCGACTTTAAAGGATGTTAATCTTAAACTTTCAAAACTTGAACTTAGTGGATTAAATGATCGGCTTGTTGCGATTACTGAACGCATTGAAGTCTTATTTACTTCATTTGCTAAAGAAAAAGAATATCGTATTATTTTTGAAGCTGAATTTGATCGCTCGTATAACGAAGTAAAGGATCTTGAAAGAAAATTTATTCGTCTGGCAAATACGATGCCGCAAATTAAAACCGTTTATGCAATTCCGCAAGAAAATGAGCATCAGATTGAAGAGATTAAAGAAAAAATCGATTATGTATCAAGTCTAAAACGCACACTAGATACTTTTATCCATTCGGCGACGCGTCAACCATATTCAGTTCTTGTTGATAAACTTCGGCATCTACAAACCGTTGCGCACGAAGCTCAAACACAAATGAATGCTTTTATTTCATACTTAGAACAATTAAAAGTTGGAGTTGAAGAGTCATTTACGTTAATCAATGAAACTTATTTTAAATTAAAGAATGTTGAAGCCCAGTTACGCGATTTGCAAGTGCCAAATTATGCAAGCAAGCATAAACTTGTGTTTGATCAATGCTATTCGCAGATGGAACAAATTAACGACCTTGTTCATCATCAACCAATCGATGTTGTTGAAGTCGCTTCAATAACTGCGCAATTACGTGAAAGATCGACAAATTTACTAAGCGACCTGGAAAGCGAATTACATCTTGCTACACTCGCGGAAAACGCTATTGTTTATGCTAACAATTATCGATATAACTTTAGCGACATTAAAAATACACTTGAGCAGGACGAAGCATTATTTTTCCAAGGCGAATTTGAAAAAGCCTATATTGATGCCGGTAATGTGCTAAAAAAATATAGCAATGAATAAATCAATATATTTTGATAATGCTGCTACAACGCCGGTAAATCCCGAAGTTGTTGCAACTTTTTCACGCTTATCGTTAGAAATATATGCTAACCCACATAGTAATCATCTTTTGGGTTATCAATCTCGCGACTTGCTCGTAAAAGCGCGGCAGCAGATTTTATCGTTGTTTGGTCTAAGCGAACATAATTTAATTTTTACTAGCGGCGCGACAGAAAGCAATAATCTTGCTTTGCAAGGAATTGCTTTGCAGTATCGTAAGCGTGGAGAACATTTAATCACAAGTGCTGGAGAACATCCATCAGTCCTCAATGTTTTTTATCATCTACGCGACTTTTATGGTTTTTCCTTAACAGTTTTACCACTAAACGAGCAAGGGGTTATTCGCATTAAAGATTTGGTAAATGCCCTTAATGAAAACACAATCCTTGTTTCCATCATGGCGGTTAATAATCAAACGGGTGCAATTAATCCACTTAATGAAATTGCCAAATCCATCCAAAAATGGCCAAAATGTTTTTTTCACTCAGATATTACACAGGCAGTTGGAAAAGTTGAACTTGACTACACACTAATTGATCTAATGAGTTTTTCCGCACATAAAATTCATGGATTTAAAGGTAGTGGAGCGCTGATAATGCGTAAAAACATTACTTTACTACCAATTTTATTCGGTGGCGATCAAGAAGATGGCTTACGCAGTGGAACAGTTGCCGTTCCACTCGATGTCAGCCTCGCTTTAGCAGTTCGTTTAAGTCTCGAACAATATTTGAATTACATTGATAAAATTAAGAAAATTCATGACTGGTTATATGATCAATTAGTAAAAGAAGAAGATATTATCATGAATTCGCCACGCGCGGGCACAGCTTTCATAATCAATTTCTCCTTAAAATCGTTACCAGCATCTGTTGTTGTCGAAGCTCTATCTAATGCCGGCATTATGATAGCTTCAACCGCGGCGTGTTCTGAGCGGAAAAAAGCTGCATCAGCTGTTGTATTAGCGATGTTTGATGATCAAAAACGCGCAAAGAATACCATGCGTATCTCGTTTTCATTCCAAAACACGATGGAAGAAGCAAAAATATTTTTGCATACACTCAAAGATATATTTCAGCGTTTACACGAGGCGTATTTATGAGTGCCCAACAAATCATGATTCACTTTGGTGAATTATCAACCAAAGGAAAAAACCGACGTGTTTTTGTCGACACACTCGCTGGAAATATACGTCATCGCCTTAACAAACTCAGGGTGAAAATGCGTGTCACGCACGATCATATTTATCTTTATGGTGAAGAATTACAGAGTACACAAATTATTGAAACATTGCAGGATATTAGTGGAATTCACGCTATCTCAATTGTCGAAAAAGTTGCCACCGATACTGAAACATTAATAAAGACTGCTCGACGTATTATTAATTTTCAAGATGGTCAAACTTTTAAAGTAATTTGTCATCGTAAGGATAAATCATATCCGTTAATTTCGGATCAAATAAATCGTTTAATTGCAAAAGAAATTCTTGAAAATACATCATGGACAGTTGATGTTCATAATCCCGACTTTGCGTTAAAAATTACGATTGATCGCGATGCGGCTTATTTTATTACGAGAACGTATCCCGGCCTTGGCGGTTATCCACTCGGAACAATGGGTCGCACATTGCACATGATGAGTGGTGGCATAGATTCACCAGTTGCGGCTTATTTATTAATTCGCCGCGGTCTTAATGTTGAAATGCTCCACTTTGCTTCACCGCCGTATACTCAAGCCGCGGTAATTGATAAATTAAAAGAACTTTTGACGATTCTAACACGTTATCAAAAGTCGATTAAGTTACATATTGTTCCATTTACAGAACTGCAACTTGCGATTTATCAACATGCTCCAGAAGGGTATCCGATTACAATTATGCGGCGGATGATGTATCGTATTGCAACTGCTTATGCCAACCGACACAAAATTAAAGTACTAAGTACAGGAGAATGTCTCGGTCAAGTTGCATCACAAACAATCGAATCACTTAATGTGATTAATGCGGTATGCAATTTACCAGTTATTCGTCCACTTGCGACATTTGATAAATTAAATATTATAGATATTGCAAAAAGAATTGGCACCTTCACAACTTCAATTGCCCCTTATGATGATTGTTGTACAATTTTCGCTCCAAAAAATCCAAAGACGAAGCCGAGAATTAAGGAAGTTGAAGCGATTGAAAAGCTTTGGGATTACGAATTACAAATTGAAACATGCCTGCAAAATATTGAAACAATCACAATTGATGATATGCCATTTGCAAACGATTATTTATAAAAAAACCGCGCAATTACCGCGCGGTTTTCATTATTAAGCTTAAAAAGCTAGCGTTTTCCCATGTCGTAAGGAACACCACTTGATTTTGGTGAACGCGATTTTTTTGAGGTGAAGATTAATACAAGAATTGTCGCGATAAACGGAAGCATCTTGAAGAACCAACCAATGTTAACTGTTTCGAGGAAGGGGAAGAGTGTGTACTTAAAAGCAAACGATTTCATGAGACCAAAGAATAAAGCTGCCATTAAAATGCGGGTTGGTTTCCACTGGCCAAAGATTAAAACAGCAATTGCTAAGAAGCCGTAACCGGTTACGGTACCAGTAAATGAGACAGAAGATGTCACAACAAAGACAAGACCACCAATACCAGCAAGTGCGCCACTAATTAATACACCCGACCAGCGGTAGCGATACACATTTACACCAAGTGAGTCAGCTGCTTGTGGGTGTTCGCCACATGCACTTAGGCGGAGACCAAACCGCGTCTTGCGAATAATAAACCAAGCGACAACGATTAAGATAATTCCAATATAAGTAGTGATAAAGACGTCTTTGAAAATTATGTCGCCGATAATTGGAATATCACCAAGGACGGGAATTTTACGAATTTGAAATTCAGGACTAAAAGGAATGTTTTTCGAATCTGGTGCAGTAGGATCAAGTGTACCAGAAATCGCTCTAGCAATGTAAATAGTAAAAGCGGGGGCAAACATATTTAAAGCGGTCCCACCGATTGTTTGATCAGCCTTAAGATTAATGGCGGATAACGCTAGTAAAGATGAAAACAGCATCCCAAATAGCGCACTAACAAGGAGCGCTAAAACAATTAAAATTTGAGGGTTAATATTTGTTGATTCCTGCATCACGCGAATAAAAATTACACCGAAGAAGGAGCCAAAAACCATGATACCTTCAAGCGCAATATTCACGACACCGCTTTTTTCTGCAAACATGCCACCAAGGGCGACAATAAGCAGTGGAACAGCAAAGATTAGCGACCCATTGAGGACCTTTAAGATTGCTTCAAAAAATGGCATACTATTAATCACCACCCGTCTTTATAATAATTTTGTCAACATCGACAATACTCGGATCACTTGGTGTCGGCGGAACCACATTTTCTTGGAACGCTAATTTATCATTTCTCTTTTTCTTCACGCGAGTGATGATGCCACCAATCAGTAAAGCAAACGCCGAGAAGTAGACGATAACGGCAACAATAATATCGATAATTTCCGGTTTAAAACCGTAAATCTGAATCGTATTACCACCGCGTTTAATAAATGTAACAAAAAGTGTTGAGAAGATAATGCCAATCGGATTCGATTGCCCAAGCAAGGCAATCGCAATACCATCAAAACCTTCATTGAGAATTACTTCCGCGATTGAATAATGTGTACCAGAGCCAAACCCGTAACCAGCATTAGGTCCAACATAGGTTAAATCAGCCCCTGATGCAAGGATCATAAAGGCCCCACCGAGGCCAGCTAATCCACCAGCAATTAAAAATGAAATCGTGATCGCACGTTTTTCTGAAATGCCGCCGTAGCGGGCGGCCTCGCGGTTAAGTCCACATGCTTTTAGTTCGTAACCAAGAATGGTTTTATTAAGAACGAAATAGATAAATATGGCAAGTAGAATTGCAATAACAAAAGCAATATCAATGCTTGAGTTACGGAATATATAACGAAGACCAATTGTTGGATTAAAAGCATTTTCACCAATACGTGCTGTTAAATTGCGGCTTCCATCATAAAGGCCAGGAATGCGACGGATTAATTCATTGACTGTATACATGCCAATATAATTCATCATAATACAGGTAATTACTTCATTAACATTGAAAAAAGCTTTTGTGAGTCCGGGAACGAGTCCCCACAAAGCACCACCCAAAATGCCGCCTAAACAAGCGAGCATCCATAACCATGGGCCAGGAATATCCTTTAATAAAATGGCAATCAAAAGTGCAAAAAACATGCCCATGGTAAATTGACCAGAGGCGCCAATATTAAATAGTCCAGTTTTAAAAGCAAAACCAACTGCTAAACCTGTCATTAGTACTGGTGCGAGTGATCCAAGCCAGTTACCGATTCCAGTAAGCCCCTGACTTGGGAGCAACATCCAGCCACCAATCAATGTATAAAATGATGGAAGAGCTTCGTAAGGCCGAGAAATAATCATTATCAATAATCCGACGATTAGCCCGGCGAGAATAGCGACGAGTGTCGCCATAAATTTTGCTGCTGTATCTTTTTCAACTTTTTTGACTTTTGGTAATTTGTTTCCATTATTAGGTTGTGGATTCAAAGATAAAGTATTGCTAAGGGCAGGATCAGTTATTTGTTGCTTCGGATTGTTGTTCATTTTGCACTTTACCTCCTGCCATATAAATTCCTAATTCTTCAACATTAGTTTTTTTCGGATCAAGTTCAGCGACGATTCTACCTTCATACATCACAAGAATACGATCACTGAGATTCATAACTTCATCAAGCTCAAGTGAAATCATTAATACGGCTTTGCCAGCATCACGTTGTTTAACAATTTCAGAATGGATATATTCAATTGCACCGACATCGAGTCCACGTGTTAATTGAACAGCGACAAGCACATTGCCGCCAGTTGTTGTTTCACGGGCGATAATCGCCTTTTGTTGATTGCCACCCGACATTGAACGCGCAAATGTCCTAGCCCCCGAAGAAGTGCGCACATCATATTGGCTAATCAATTGGGCCGCATGTTCATAAAGTTGATTAAAGTTTATAATGCCAAAATTGTTAAAGGGCGCTTTGTGGTATTTTTTTAGTGCAAGATTATATCCAAGATCATAGTCGAGCACTAACCCAAAGCGATGACGGTCTTCAGGAATATGCGCCATTCCGTGATCATTACGATAACGGACCGATTTTTCACTCACATCTAATTGGTTAAGATAAATCTTGCCAGATTCAGGTTTTACAAGTCCAGTTACAGCGTAAGCCACTTCACTTTGTCCATTGCCTTCAATTCCAGCAAGGCAGACAATTTCGCCTTCGCGGACGGAAAAAGACACATCGTCGACAACGTGTTTTTTGGTAAAGATATTTTTAACAAAAAGATGTTCGACCCGTAAGGATTCATTGCCCGGAACGGATACATCTTTATGAACTGTTAATTCAACATCGCGACCAACCATCATGCGCGACAAATCTTCGATTGTCGTTTTATCTTTATCAACAGTGCCAATAAACTTACCTTTACGGAGCACGGTCACACGATCAGCGACCATCATAATTTCATTTAATTTATGCGTGATAAATAAAATTGATTTTCCTTCAGCAACCATCCCACGCATGATACCCATCAATTCTTCAATTTCTTGCGGGGTTAAAACTGCGGTTGGTTCATCAAATATTAAAATATCGTTATTGCGATAAAGCATCTTAATAATTTCAGTTCTTTGTTGCATACCAACGGAAATATCTTCGATCTTTGCATCCAAATCGACAAATAATTTATAACGATGGGATAAAGCTTCAATCCGCTCACGCGCTGACTTACGGTCAAGAAAACCAAGACTATTTGCCGGTTCATTTCCAAGAATAATATTGTCTAAAACAGAAAAAACTTCAACTAATTTGAAGTGTTGATGAACCATCCCAATTCCAAGATTATTCGCGTCATTTGGTCCGTGAATGTGGACAAGTTCACCATTTTTATATATTTCGCCTTTTTCCGGTTTATATAAGCCAAAAAGCACACTCATCAGTGTAGACTTTCCAGCGCCATTTTCGCCTAATAAAGCGTGAATTTCACCTTTTTTTAACGTCAAAGAAATATTGTCATTAGCAATAATACCAGGGAATTCTTTTGTAATATTGCGCATTTCAATCACAATTTGTTCATGATCAAAACTGTCAGCACGTTGTGCTTGGTTCGGCGTGATGAGTTCATCAACATTGATGACCTCGTTTTTCGCAGATTTTTTGCTATTCATAAATCCTCACAAATATCAAGATATGGAAAATTATAAATACAGAAAGGGGCACGGGAAACCCGCACCCCTTTTGGAGATGAATTAAGCTTCGAAAGTAACAGCAATACTAGTTAATGAAGTGTCGAGCGCAGCAACTGCGGTTGCTGGATCACTATCAGAGATGTAGGTTGCTGGTAAGCGATCAACGACGGTCACAGTGCCATCAGCTAAATCGCCAAAGACTGCATCATAATCAGCGAGAGTGAAATTTTCAAACCGCCAAGTTTCAGTATCAGTTGGTAAACCAACACCGTCTTTGGAGGCATCAAGATTCCAAGTCGCGCCACCTTCCCATGTGCCATCGTAATGAGCTTCAAGGGCTTGGATAACAGAAGCGGCAAGACCTTTCATAGCAGAAGTGATAACGGTTTCATTATCGTAACCTTGGTTAACATCAACACCAATGACGACGCCGTCTTCGTTTTCAGCAGCAGCCATGACGGATTGACCAACAGAACCACCACAAGCGAAGATAACGCCAGCACCGGCTTGATACCAAGTCGTGGCCTTTGTTTGTGCTTCAGGCGTAGCGGCGAAACCACCAGTATAATGGTATTTAACTGGGAGTTCTTCCGTTAATTCTAATTCTTTAGCGGCATCATCGATACCAACTAAATAGCCTAAACCAAACCGTTTGACGGCTGGAACTGCCATACCACCCATAAAGCCAAAGCTACGGAAGCCTTCTTTAACAGCGGCATAACCGGCTAAATAACCGGATTGTTCTTCAGCGTATAGGATAGGTTGAACATTTTCTTTAGTGTCATAAACCGAATAGTCAGCGTTGTGTGGTTCTCCATCGAGAAGAATAAAATGAACTTCTGGATATTTGTCTTGGACGATGAAGATTGGTTCTTCAAATAAGTAACCAGGAGTCACGACAACTTTTGCTCCATTATTGACGGCGAGGTCGATTGAATCGACATAGTCAGTAGTGGTTTGCTTCGCGGGCTTGTAGTATTGATGCGAAATACCGTTTTCGTCGGCATAAGCTTTAACACCTTCCCACGCACCTTGGTTAAACGACTTATCGTCAATATCACCAAGGTCGGTAATAAGAGCGATTTCGTAGGTCTTTGGACCGCAGGATGCGAGACCGGCAACAATGCCTAAGGTCGCAAAGGCGATAATCCCTACATGTTTGAATTTTTTCATGCTTTCCTCCTTTTCTAACTGAAAAAATGAAAAATTCGAATGCAGTCGACTTCACGTAAAATAATTATGATTAGTACTCTCATCTCCAAGCACAAAATAATTGGCGTGAAATCTTTAATGCATATATTAATATATACCATTTTTTGTGCGAAGTGAAACCCCAAAAGCACTTAATATTACTTAATTTTTAACGATTCTATTTTTTTAATTTGACATATGCTAATTATACAGAAAAAAGAGTGTATGGAAATAAAAAAGCCCATCGATTGATGGGCAGTTATTTTAGAAAATGATTATTTTAAGTTTTGTTTTGCAACCGCAACTAATTGTGCAAATGAAGCAGCGTCTTGAATTGCTAATTCGCTGAGCATTTTACGATTGATGTTGACGTTAGCAATTTTTAAACCATTCATAAAGCGGCTATAAGAGATATCATTGATCCGGCAAGCAGCATTGATGCGCCGAATCCATAATTTCCGCATGTCGCGTTTGAGTTTTTTCCGATCGATATATGCATAGCGATGCGAATGCATCACTTGTTCATGAGCGGTCCGAAATAATAAATGCTTTGAGCCGAAGTAGCCCGAAGCTTGGCGTAAAATCTTTTTGCGCCGCGCCCGTGTTTGGACGCTTCCTTTTACCCGTGCCATGTTTTTCCTCCTATTTCGAAATCATGTACTTAATCCGTTTTAAATCAGTTGAATGGATTAAGCCCGCCTTACGTAAGTGGCGTTTTTGTTTTGTTGACTTGTGTGGGGCTAAGTGTGAAGTATAGGCGTGGTGACGTTGAACTTTGCCACTACCCGTTACTTTAATCCGCTTCATTAAAGCGCGATTACTTTTCATTTTTGGCATAAATAGATTCCTCCTACTTTTTGACCTTTGATGCTAAAATGGCATTTAAGAAGCGACCTTCGAGATACGACTTTTTCTCAACTGTCGCGAATTCTTCGACTTGAGCGATGAAATTATCCATAACTTCTTGACCAACTTCGATGTGACTCATTTGCCGTCCACGGAATTTAATCGAAACTTTGACGCGATTACCATCTTTTAAGAAGCGAATCGCCGCTTGAACTTTGACGTTTAAGTCATGTGTATCAATTACTGGTGTCATACGAACTTCTTTTAGTTCGACAATCTTTTGATTGCGTTTAAGTTCCTTTGCCTTTTTTTGTTCTTCAAAGCGATATTTACCATAGTTCAATATTTTGCACACTGGTGGATTCGCTGTTGGGGCGATACAGAAAAGGTCGAGATTAAACTTTTCTTGAGCGAGCCGAATTGCTTCGTTACGCATCATAATTCCGAGTTGATTACCATCGGGATCAATTACACGCACTTCACGTGCACGAATATTTTCGTTAATGGGCTCAACATCTTTGACCGGCCGTTGCCGGCTGTTGTTACGGTAGTTGTTAGGTGTAATAATGATCATCCTCCTTGAATAAAGAAAACGGACGCGTTAAGCGCCCGTTATAAATGATTTGCATCACGTAGCGTGAACCAACTTAGCAAGCTAGGTCTGGTGAGAAGCGGGCGCCTCTTCTTTCCACATATTCTTTAAGCCCGCATATGTTAGCACGGGTGTTACTGTTTGTCAAATGAAATAAATGGATTAATCATCAACGGCAAGTAAAGCTTTATCATCAATTTCATTTTTAATTAAAGCGATAAATTCATCGATTGAAACTGTTACTTGTTTTTGACTACCATAGCGGCGATAAGTTACTTGTTTATTGGCCACCTCTTGATCACCAACAACGAGGGCATAAGGAATTTTATCGATGACAGCTTTCCGTAAACGGTAGCCAAGTTTTTCACTACTGGCGTCGAGACTTACGCGAATTTTATTTGCTTTAAAGATATTTTCTAACTCCAAAGCAAATTCTGAGTGGTACTGTGCATTAACCGGAAGAACGCTAACTTGAACAGGTGCTAACCAAGTCGGGAACGCGCCCGCAAAGTGTTCAATCAGGATACCGATAAAGCGTTCGATACTTCCATAAATCGCCCGATGCAACATCACTGGACGTTGTTTTTCATTGTTTTCGTCGATATACGTCATATCAAAGCGTTCCGGGAGATTCATGTCAAGTTGAATTGTTCCACACTGCCAAATGCGTCCAAGTGAATCGCGTAACTTAAAATCAAGTTTTGGACCATAGAAAGCGCCATCACCAGGATTGAGTTTATAATCCTTACCAAGAGAAGAACACGCTTCAGCGAGAACTTTTTCAGAAAAATCCCAAACAGCGATTTCACCAATATATTTGTTTTCTGGACGTGTTGATAATTCGATGTGATAAGATAAACCAAAAACCGAGTATATTTTGTCAAATAACTTCAATAAACGTTGAATTTCACTTAATAGTTGATCGGGTCGGCAGTAGATATGCGCATCATCTTGCGTAAAAGCGCGCACACGGAAGAGCCCATTTAATGCTCCACTTGCTTCATGCCGGTGGACAAGACCAAGTTCACCAACACGAATTGGTAAATCTTTATATGAATGAAGTTCGCTCTTATAAACAAGGATGCCCCCCGGACAATTCATCGGCTTAATCGCAAAGTCCTGCTCATCAATTTGTGCGACATACATATTGTCGCGATAGTTTAACCAGTGCCCAGAGATTTCCCATAGCTGTTTGTTAAGCATAATCGGGGTTTTGATAAATTGATAACCTTCTTCGGTGTGAATGTCATACCAAAAATTTTCAAGTAAATTACGGACAATCATCCCTTTTGGTAACCAAAAAGGCATTCCTGGTCCATAATCAGAAATCATGAACAAACCGAGTTCTTTCCCTAATTTACGGTGATCACGTTTTTTTGCTTCCTCGATGCGATAAAGATAATCTTTAAGATCTTGGTCAGTAAAAAAGACCGTTCCATAAATACGTGTAAGCATGATGTTATCGCTGTTACCGCGCCAGTAGGCACCAGCAATACTCAATAATTTAAAATGCTTAATAAAGCCAGTGCTTGGAACATGTGGCCCACTACATAAATCAACAAAATTGTCTTGTTGATAAGCAGAAATTGGTTCACTAATTTCCGCAATTAGTTCTTGTTTATACGGATTCTTGCTAAAAAGCTCACGGGCGGCTTCACGCGTTAAAACACGACGCGAAATCGGCACGTTTTGCTGCGAAATACGCCGCATTTCGGCCTCAATTTTCACAAAATCAGCATCGGTAACCACTTGAGATTGAAAATCGATATCATAGTAAAAACCATCTTCAATTGCTGGTCCAAAACCAAATAAAGCCTGTGGGAAAAGATTTTGAATTGCGTGGGCAAGCAAGTGTGAAGTTGAGTGACGTAATAGATGTAAAGCATCTGGATCATCGTTAAGAACGAGTGAAAAATTGCCTGGATTTTTGATTGGTTCAGCTAAATCAAAAAGCTCATTATCTAAGCGATAAGCAAGTGCTTTTTTCGCAAGCGAAGGACTGAGGGCTAGTGCGACATCATGACCGTTTTGTTTTTCTTGAAGTTCAAATTTTCGGCCATCTGGTAGAGTAATAAACATGTTTTTAACCTCCTATAAAATAAAAAAAGCATCCCTAAGGACGCTTTCACGCGGTACCACCTTATTTCATAACAACAAATCGTTATGCTCTTAAATGCTGATAACGGGGCGACCGACTAATTCATCATTAGTTGCTCAGAAGTGGTCCATTTATTCACTCAATCGAAACCTTACACCAGTTGTTTCGTCGCTAGAAGGAGTTAAACAAATGTTTGTCTTCATCAACGCAAAATTATTTTAACGCAAATCACGGAAAAGTAAAGATTAACGAACAGGAAGTCGAACAAGACCAACACCAATTGTACCAGGGCCGCTATGAGCGGCGACATTTATTGCGAGTGGAGCTTCAGTAATCGTGAAATCTTCTAAATGTAATTCGATTGCCTTACGGGCACTATCAATCCATTCGTGACTTGTCCCGAAGTAGAAGATCACCATTTGATATTTTTCCGGAGAAAAGTTCAAAGTTGCAAGATAGGCCATCAGAAGGGCAATTGTTTTTTTAAAGTTGCGCGTTGTTGCTTCTTTTTCAATCGCGCCATCTTTGAACCGCAAAACAGGTTTCATTCCGATTAAATTACCAACGGCGGCAACAGCTGGTTTAATGCGACCACCATTTTTTAAATAGGTTAAAGATTCTGGAATAAAATATAAAATGTAATCAGCTTTATTTTCCTCAATATAGGTATTAATTTCTTCAATTGATTTACCCATATCGAGCATGTTTTTTGCACTAAGAACCAGTGTTTCTTGAAGTGTTGCCACACCAAGCGAATCAATTACATGAACTTTATTACCAAAGAATTGTTCACAGTGAACAGTAAAAAGATCAAACATACTGGATAATTGACTGGAAATTGTAAAATGAATTACTTCATCATAGCCTTGAGCGAAAATGTCATTAAAATACATTTCAATTTCATAGAGTGTCGGAGTTGAGGTTTTAATTTTCCCGCCCGCCCGCATTTTGTCGTTGAGCGATGGGCCATCAATGTCGATACCATCATGATATTCAACTTCATCGACGATGACATTAAGCGGCAAAACAAAAATTCCGAGTTCTTTTGCCCGCGCTTGTGAAATTCCACACGTGGAATCAGATGATATTGCAATCTTGCTCATAAATTATCCCCCATTTATAACTAAATCATAACACAAACATGTTTATTGATTTAAATCCTCTTGTTGAAATCCATAACATGCTGAACCAATTAAACCAGAATCTTGAGCAAAATGCGTTGGTTTTAAAATTAAATTAGGATGTCTTTCCACAAGTTCGCTTAGAAACACATCACTTGAACGCATTACCCCGCCAGTGAGCGCAATGACCGAAGGCTGATAAGTTTTTTCAATAAAATCAAGAAATTGATCCATCAAGTTAAGCCAGTCACTGAATATAGGAAAAATTGTTGCATCACCAAGCCGGACACGCTCAAAAAAATGTGCTGTTTTCTCAATTTCTAAACCATTTATCGCACAAAGATTAAGCAGTCCTTGGCCCGAACAAATTTTTTCAAATTCGTAATAACGACCTTTATAGTTATAAAGCGTGTGGCCAATTTCATCATTAATTTGTTTGATATGTCCATTTTCAATGTAAGCACCACCAACTCCGGTAGAGATGGTAATGAAAAATGTTGATTTTAAACTACGGCCGACACCGAGCATCGCTTCGGCCAGTCCAGCCATTTCAGCATCATTTTTGACAAAAGTTGGTAATTTAAAATAGAATTCGAGATAATCTTTTAAAGCAATTTTTTCAATCCGGATATTTGGCAATGCATAAATAAAGCCGTCATAACGCACACGGCCAGGAATATCGACAACTATATTAAGAGGATTAAATTTTGCATAATCCAAATCTTCAATAATATCGACAATTTGTTTAAGAAAAAGTTCGACTGATCCAGTCAGCGTTGTTTTACGAATAACACGCACAATTTCAAATTTTTCATTAACAATTGCGGCGCGTAAATTTGTTCCGCCGACATCAAGGCTAATCACGTGTTGCATGTTAAATATCCTTTATTTGATTGACGCGTACAATTCGCATAAAGTTTGTTCCACCGGTGCCAGTTGGTGTCCCGCCGGTAATAATAATTGGTGCACCAGCCGGGATTTTTAAATCATGAGCTTTAACAAGAGCGAGTGCTTCCATATCTTCTATAAGTTGTGGGAGTTGATTAATTACAATTGTTTGGATGCCCCATACTAATCCAAGTTTTTGGGCAGTCGAAGGCTTGTGTGTAAGGACAATAATCGGACAAGATGGACGATTTTTTGCAATTCGATTACCGGATAAACCCGTTTCAGAAAAGCAGAAAATTAATGCGGCGTTAATTAAGTTTGCGGTGTTGGCGACGGAGTTTGCAATTGCATCAGAATTGTTTTGTGAAGAAGTTGCATATGCTTGCGCGGCAAGGCGTGTATAATCAAGATTTTTTTCCATTGTGGCGGAAATTTTTGCTTGCATCTGAACAGCTTCTAGTGGGTAATCACCACTTGCGGACTCGGCCGACAACATAATAGCATCGGTGCTTTCACGAATTGCCGTTGCTACATCACTAACTTCGGCGCGTGTTGGAATCGGATGCGTTTGCATTGAATCAAGCATTTGCGTGGCGGTAATCACAGGTTTACCAATTTCACGACAACGCCGAATTAATAATTCTTGCACGACTGGAACTTCCTCGGGAGGAATTTCGACACCAAGGTCACCACGAGCAACCATAATGCCATCAACAACTGAAAGAATTTCCTCAAAATTGTCAAGGGCTTCACGATTTTCAATTTTCGCGATTACTTGAATTTCGGGATGATGATATTTTGCTAATAATGCTTTAATATCGAGAATATCTTGTTTGCGACGCGTAAAAGATGCCGCAACCATTGCAATACCATGCGCACATCCCCACTTCAAATCCTCTTCATCACGAACCGAGATAAACGGCATCGTTAATCGTGCAAATGGGGCGTTAATACCTTTACGATCTTTGAGAAAATGGGCATTGAGCGCTTTACACAAAAGTTCACGCTTCGAAACATCTTTTTGGATAATTTGTAAATCGAGCTTACCATCATCAATTTTTAAATGATCGGCAATCTTAACATCATCAAATAAGCCAGGATAACTAATTGAAAAAACTTCTTTGTTGCCAAGAAGTGGAGTCATACTGACACGGATAATATGATTGCGTGCAATATCAACGCCCCCATTTTCAAATAGTTGGCAGCGAATTTCTGGGCCTTTGGTATCAAGCATAACGGGAATATATATCCCAAACTTTTTTTGTAAACGTTTGACAATTTGAATTTTTTTCCAATGCTCTTCATATGAACCATGCGAAAAGTTAATCCGCATAACATTCATTCCAGCTTTAACGAGTTTCTTAACCATTTGGTAAGAATCAGAGGCCGGTCCAATCGTGCAGACAATTTTCGTTTTTTTGCTGATGTTTAACATATAAAACTCCTCTATTTCAAGGTTGAAATTACATCAATAAGTTCACTCGAATTACTCTTGGTCATTTTTAAAGCTTCATCAATATCATAATCGACAACTTGCATTCCGCGAATACCGACACAACGGGAAGTTTTTTGATTCATCAAAGCATTAATTGCATAAACGCCCATCCGCGCCGCTAATACGCGGTCCGATGCTGATGGTGAACCACCACGTTGAATCCGGCCTAAAATCTCAACCCGTGTTTCAAATCCGGTGGCTTCAAAAATATGTTTGGCAAAATCCTCGAGGTTAGGTAAAAGCTTTTCACTAACAATAATTAGCGCGTGACGAGACCTTGTTAAGTGAATATGCCGAAGTTTTGAGATAATTTCTTTTTCTGATGGTAAATATTCAGGCGAAAGAATTAAATCGGCACCACATGCTGTTCCTGAATAAATTGCAAGATCACCGCAGTGATTTCCCATGACTTCAATGATTGAGCAACGTTGATGGCTGGATGTTGTATCGCGCAGTTTATCGACGCATTCCGTAATTGTATTTAAACATGTATCAAAACCAATTGTATAATCGCTGGAAGCAATATCGTTATCAATCGTACCGGGTAATGCAATTGTATTAATGCCTTTTCTTGAGAGTGCACCCGCCCCACGATAAGTGCCGTCACCACCAATGACAACAAGAGCATCGATACCGTGTTTTTTTAAATTTGCAACCGCAATATCTTGGACTGCGCTATCTTTAAATTCTGGTAAACGTGCCGACCGCAAAATTGTGCCGCCACGCATTAAAATTTCACTGACAAATGAGCGATCAACTTCGATAATGTCATCTTCAACTAAACCTTTAAAACCCTCGAAAATAGCATACATTTTCAAGCCATTTGCAATACCAGCACGCACAATTGCCCGAATCGCGGCATTCATGCCTGGTGCATCACCCCCAGAAGTTAAAACTCCAACGCGTTTAATCATATAAGCTCCTCTCGATTAATCCCAATACACCAAGTATTTTACCATATATGCGTATTGCAAATAAATATATCTAAGATTTTTTATTCAAAGTAGCGGTTATCATAGGCAGACGATTTTTTTCCATGTTATAATTAGCCCGAGGAAGTTATGCATCAATTAAAAGACGACGATTTTTTTGAAATCCGCATTGCCGGTGTCATCACTGATTATGACGTCAAAGTTTTGACGAATTTTTATCAACCACTTCTCGGGGCAATCGGTCTTTCCTTATACCTTACTTTGGAACATATTTACCCATTTGCTCAAATGGAACCTTTAGATCATCGTTTTCTTTGGCAGAGGATGGATGTTTCTCGGACAGATTTCTTAATCGCTCGTAATCGTTTAGAAGCGCTTGGTTTATTACGCACATATTACAAAAAAGAACATAAAATTCATTTTTACTATTATGAACTTTACGCACCAAAAGATGCTTACCATTTTCTCGATGACCCAATTCTTAAAGGTACGTTAGTTAAATTTATTGGTGAACGTGCAACCCAGAAATTAGCGCATGCTTTTAAGATTGATGAGCCATTCAGCGATGTGGAAGAAGTTTCATCGAAATTTGTCGATGTCTTTCAACCAGATTTTAATGATCCTGCATATCGCATTGAAATTGAAAATTATGCTTCATCTTATCAAGTACAAGATATTTCTTATGCCTTTTTGGCGGATGTCTTTTTTACAGAATTGAGCGCCCAAGGCTATATCAACAAAAAAGCTTTGAGTCACGATGAAGTTGAACAAATTGAAAAGTTGGCGACGTTATATGGTTTTAGCGAAAAAACATTAGCGCGCTTAGTTATTATGGCGTATCAACCTGATAACAAATTAGGCAAGCGTATAAATTTCGAACAATTTAAAGGTTTTCTGCAAGAAGAGGCAAAATACGCTTATATCAACCGTGATGCCCGCACTTCACGGCGGGCACCGACAATTATTCATGGCGGGAGTCTTACCGCTAAACAGATTAACGAAATGGAATTAATGCCCCCGATTGAGTATTTATCAAAACTACAAAAGGGCACGCAATTAGCCGCGGCAGATGTGCGTTTATTGGATGATTTAAGCACGAATTTTCATTTAGAAAACGGCGTTATCAACGCTTTGATTTCTAAGGTTTTAGAAATTAATCATAATAATTTATCACGCGCTTATGTAGAAAAAATTGCCGCTACTTTAGTGCGGGCCGAAGTCTATACCGCGATTGATACATTGAATTATTTTGATGAAGCTAATAGTCGCAAAAATCCTGTTTCCTCAAAGGAAAAAGATCAAGTTTCCGCAAAAGACATCAAGGTTGAAAATAGTAATCAAGACGATAGTGATATCAATGCAACACTTGCCGCTTTAGAAGCCCAACTTCAAAAAAAGAAAGGTTAAGTTATGGAACGAATTAATGTAAAAAAATTACCAAAACACAATCTTTCAATTGATGTAGAGCAACTTATAAAAGAATTGCAGGCTGATCAAGTGATTTGGCAAGCGTTAGAACGTGCCAATATCGATGAGACAACTATTCGTCATAACATCGTTGCAATTTTAGATTTTCAACAATCTGTTCAAGCATGTCGAAGCTGTAAAGGGCTCAATACTTGTCAAAGTCCATTTCAACATCTTGAGTTAGAATTAGTGAATAATGACGGCATTATTGAGCGTATTTATCGTCCCTGCCGGCTTAAAGTTGCTGAAGAAAATTCACTAAAAAAGCAAACAATTTTTGATTTTCCGGCTGATTGGTTTTCGATCACATTAGGTTCATCAGGAAACCAAGTTGATGTAAATAAAAACCGCCTACCATTTATCCAAGCAGCGCTTGAATTACTTAAAGGAAATAAACGCTGGATTTATTTATTTGGTAAACCATTAATGGGAAAAAGTTATCTTGCCGCCGCACTGGCTAACGAAATCTTTGCATTCAATCCCTCGGTGATGTTTGTCGATATGAATATCCGGATTCGTGAACTTAGCGACTTGCAATTTTCTAATAAAGATGCGTTCAATGCGAGTATTGAACGCTTCATTAATGTTGATTATTTAATTCTTGATGATTTCGGTAATGAATATAAGAATGATTTTGTCCGCGATACGGTTTTGTTACCAATTTTAAATGCGCGCGCCCGTAATCAAAAAGTAACGATTTTTACTAGCGACTTTTCGATTGAACAAATTGGTACAATGTATGCGACAAACGCTGCTAGTAAGCCGCGTGCCGCGCAAATGGTAAATTTGTTACGTGCTTTGACAAACGGCGAGATTGAACTTAAGGGTATTAAAACTTATTAAGTAAAAGTTAAAATTATTTCTTCAGATGCGCGAGAAAATCGCGCATTTTATTTATTAAATCTTGTTCATCACCTTGATTGAAAATTAGCAAATCAAGCCGATTGATGTAACGTGAAAAGCGACTTTTGGCTATGAAATTTAACGCATTATCGATGTTGTCCCCACGTTTTTCTAATAGCCGTAACTGCCGTTCCGGTGAAACAGCAACGCCAATAACATATTGAAACAAATCTTCAAATCGCGCTTCATATAAAAGTGGAACTTCAACAAACAAAGTGGTATTTGCTTGTGTTTTTGCGATAATTTTAGCAATTTCTTGTTTAACTAACGGATGAATTAATTTTTCAAGTTGCTTTTTCATTTGTGGAACTTCATTGATGAATAGTGAAATGATTTTACGATTAACACCACCCTGCGGATTTAAAATTGTCGGACCAAAAATTTTAACAAGTTCATCAATCACTGCGGGTAACTGATACAGTTGATGAACAATTTGGTCACTACTAACTGTTTGATAACCATCGTTTTTGAGAAGACTTAACAATGTAGATTTTCCACTTGCAATTGGGCCAGTAATTCCAATAACAAGCGGAGTAGCCGGATTGACCTGGCAATATGGACAATAGGTTGTTCCACGACCACCCACACGAATTTTTTTTAGTAAATGACCACAGACCTGGCACTGTTCGCCCGCGCGACCATAAACAAACAGTTGATCTTGAAAACTCCCAGTTTGATTACGTCCCGCATGATAACTACGCACAGTCGAACCACCAGCAATAATTGCTTTATTGAGCACTTCAATACTATGATTAAGCAATGTTTTAGTTTGCGTTTTATTTAGCTGATTAGCGGGTGTTAATGGATGAATGCGTGATGCAAATAAAGTTTCATCAACATAAATATTGCCAAGACCGGTCAATATAGTTTGATCAAGCAAAACTTCTTTTATTGGTTTTGATGTTTTTTTAAACAGCCGATATACATCATCTAAATTGGCGTTAAAAGGTTCAACGCCAAGCTTTTCAAGCTCCTTTTCTTTTTGATAGTTTGCTTCGGTACTGAGATGCATTGTGCCAAATTGGCGGGAATCATCATAGCAAATCCGTCGACCATCGGCTAAATAGAAAACAACGCGCGCATAGCGAGTTTCACTTTCATCAGCGAGCAACTCTAAGTATTTGCCCTCCATACGTAAATGCGAAATCATCACTAAATTATTATCAAAATGAAAAATTAGATACTTACCAACCCGAGTCAGATCTTTGAAAACACGGTTTCTAAGTTGCGCGATAAATTGTTCGACATCTCCTTGAACAATGCGTTTTTTATAGACAACAACATTGACGATTTTTTGATCTTTAATCAAGGGAAGAAGATGGCGGCGGACATTTTCAACTTCAGGTAATTCCGGCATAAATAATCCTCTACTTTGCTTCGTACCACGTTAGACCAAATTGGCCTTCAACTTTAAGTGGAACAGGTAAATCAAGTGCTGACTCCATAATTTTTTTGAGTTCTTTTTCGACGCGTGTTTTTTCCACTTTTGGAACTTTGAAAATTAATTCATCGTGAATTTGTAAAACTAGTTTTGTTTGTAAATGCTCATTAGTTAAGTATTCATCAATCTTAACCATGGCAACCTTAATTAAATCGGCAGCTGTTCCTTGAATTGGAGCATTCATGGCTGCTCGACGGGCAAAGGCCCGTACTTGATAATTTGGATCATGAATTTGGCGTAAATAGCGGCGGCGACCAAGTAATGTTTCAACATAGCCATTTTTTTCCGCATCGGCGATAACATTTTGTAAAAAAGTGCCCACTTCTGGATAAGTATTATAAAAAGTATCAATGAGAACTTTGGCTTCTTTTGGTGGAATTGATAATCGTTCAGCAAGTCCCCAATCGGATATTCCGTAAACAATACCAAAATTTACTTCTTTCGCTTTACGCCGGTCAAGATCAGTAATCTCTTGTTTTTGAAAAATTTGGCGCGCTGTTGCAAGATGAATATCATCACCTTGTTTGAATGCATCAATAAATTTTTGACATTTGCTCAAGGCCGCAAGTACGCGTAATTCAATTTGTGAATAGTCGAGCGAAAGAATTTCAAACTCGTAATTGGGATAATAGAAGGCTTTACGAATTAAGCGCCCTTCTTCATCACGAATTGAGATATTTTGAAGATTTGGTTCCGAACTTGAAATTCGACCAGTTGTCGTGAGCGCCTGGTTAAATGTTGCATGAATTTTACCATCTGCGTAAACAGTATCTTTGAGACCTTCAATATACGTTGAAGTTAATTTTGCGTATTTACGGTGTTGTAAAATCAAATCAACAACAGGATGTAAATGACGCAAAGCATCTAAATTATCACTCGAAGTCGAGCGCTTTTTATTTGCGGGTAATTTTAGCTCATCAAATAAAACTGTGGCGACTTGTTTAGGTGAAGCAATATTAAAATCATGGCCGACTAAATCAATGATTCGCGCTGAGATTTCGGTTAGTTGATCATGAAAGTTTTCGCCGATTTCTAGTAGTTTTACGCGATCAAGTGGGAAGCCTTCGATTTCCATTTTTGCTAAAACTTCACTAAGAGGTAATTCGATTTCCGTATAAATTTTATTTACTCCCGCTTCAGTTAGACGCTTTTCAATTTCCGGTGCCAAGGTAAAGGCGTATTCCGCCATTGCTAATGCTTTGAGTACCTCGGCGTTAGGCTCATTAATGAAAACTGGTAAATCTTTACCAAAAAAATTGTAGACGTAATTTGGGTCACTACTTAAAGAACTTTCAAGATTGTATCCCGCTAGTAAAACATCGAGTGCAAGACCATTCAACTGATAACTATGCGCGGCAAGCGCAACGCGCAACTTTTTATAATCAAAGGTATATTTACGAACTTTCGGATTAGAAAAAGCAGCCTTTAATTGCTGGTCATTTTCAAAATCCGACCAGGAAATGTAATGTTTTTTATTTTTCGAATATAAAGCAAAACCCTGGATATTGCTTTGATGATAATTTCCTGAATCAAACAAAGCGATTAGACCAATGTCATCACCAATACTAATGTTTTTAAATGAAGCAGTGGTCGGAACTTTATCATTAAATTTTTCAGTTAGTGTATCTTGGGCAAACTTTCCATCAATATGTGAACGGAATAAATTTAATTCATAGCGGATTGTAAAGTTCGTTAATGTTTTTAAATCATATCCATGATACTTTGTGTCTTCAATTGTAAAAGGAAGATCCATATCTACAATAATTTTTGCCATCTCATACGACAAGCGCCCTTGTTCAATGTTTGCAAGAATGTTTTCTTTGATCTTGCCCTTCATCATCGGCGCAGCTTCAATTATTTTATCAAAGGATTCATACTCTGCAATTAACTTTTTTGCAGTTACATCACCGATACCGGGAATACCCGGAAGATTATCGCTAGGATCACCACAAAGCCCTTTATAATCAATAATTTGTTGGGGTTTAAAACCAAAAGTTGCAACCATGTTTTTTTCATCCATGATTTCAATATTAGATAGACTACGTTTAATCAAGCAAATAGTAATTCGCTCATCAATCAACTGTAAGTAATCTTTGTCCGAGGTGTAGATAAAAACTTGATAACCATCGTTTGCTGCTATCTTCGCAGCGGTTCCGGCAATATCATCAGCTTCATAGCCAGCAACTTCGTATTGAAAGATACCCAAAGCGGATAAAAAATCACGGGCAATTTGAAATTGTGGAACTAAATCATCTGGTGCGGGCTTTCTTTGAGCTTTATAATTTTCGTTTTGCTCGTGGCGAAATGTTTTTTTATCAGTATCAAAAGCAACTAAAATATATTCGTCGCCATTAAAATCTTTGATTAATTTCTCAATCATATTAGCAAAGGCAAATAACGCATTGGTTGGAATTCCATCGCGGGTGCGCATCAAAGGTTGCCCCGAACCAGCGGTCGCATAATAGGCACGAAAAAGTAACGAGTTTCCATCGATGATGACAAATTTCTTCATGAAAATTCCTCCAATAATTTTAATGTGTCAGCAAGCAAATTCAATTTTTGTCGAGTTTGCAGCTCACCTTTAACGACAATAATCGCATTTTTTTCTAACTTTGTATAAACTTGTGCGTATAATTCTGGGAAAATCGTGATTTCGAGTTCGCCATTATCATCATAAATAGTAATAAAAGCCATTTGTTGACCTTTTTTTGTACGAATCGCTTTTATGTTGCGAACAATTCCAACAACAAGAACTTGGGAATTGGGTGGCAAATCCATACGTTCTTTGATCGATTTTATTTTATTATTTGCAATTTTTTCTTCGTATAAACTTAAAAGACTATCGCTAATCATAATGCCTAAAGCTTCATACTCAAGTTCAAGATTTTCTGCTAACTGATCCTCAAATGGATTGATTAATGGTGGCGGTAATAAAGTTGGAGTTAGTAATAATTGTGATGTTTGAACACCAAGAATTGAAGCATATTGTAGTACTTTGTCCATATTGTTTCTTAGTGTCGCTCGTGAGGGTTCAATTGTGTCAAAACAGCCCGCGTTGATTAGTGCTAATAATTGTTTATCTGAGATAAGCGATATTGAACGTGTGACAAAATCAATAAAGGAAGAAAAAGGTCCCCCAGTTTTACGAATTTGTTCAATTTGTTGAGCGATTAGTACACTAATCGACTTAATTGCTGTTAATGGGAAAAGTAATTTGCGCTCACGTACCTGAAACTGCGTTGTACTAAAGTTAATATCGGGTACGAGCAAAGAAATTTTACGGGCTTTAATTTCCGCAATCGTCGCTTGAAATTTTGTGTCATTATTTGCATTGGTGACACCAAGGATTGCCGCATAGAATTCGGCTGGATAAAATGCTTTAAGATAAGCCATTTGACAAGCTAATCGCGCATAAGCAACCGAATGCGATTTATTAAAACCATAATCAGCAAATTTTAATATTTCTTCAAATACCAGTTGCGCATCTTCACTAGTGTAACCTTTATTTTGCGCCCCCAAGATAAAATCCGCCTTTAAAGCATTTAATTGTTCGAGATTTTTCTTTGATATCGCCCGGCGAAATAAATCCGCCTGTGCTAAAGACATCCCGGCCATTACTTGACTAATTTGCATAATTTGTTCTTGATAAACAATAATGCCAAACGTTGAAGATAAAATTGGGGTAATACTTTTTACACGATGTGCATAACTTTGGCTATTATTCTTACGTTCAACATAAACATCAATATTCTGCATTGGACCCGGACGGAATAGTGCTAAAGTTGCAACAACATCATTGAAATTACTTGGTTTAATACGTGCAATCGCATTCTGCATGCCGGAAGTTTCTAATTGAAATAAACCCATTGTATGGCCAGAAGATATTAATTGATAAATCTCGGGTTGGTCAAAAGGTAGCGACGAAAGTTCAAGTTCAATTCCATGATTTTCTCTTATTAAGGCAAAACATTTTCTTATTGTCGACAAGTTTGTAAGACCAAGAATATCCATTTTAAGAAAGCCTTGCTCCTCAAGCGTGCCCATCTCGTATTGACTTAGCAAAAATCCATCTTCAGACTTAATAACAGGCAAGCTTTGGGTAAGTGGCGTATCGTTTAAAATGATGCCCGCTGCGTGCATCCCAGTTTGTCGTGGTAAACCTTCAATTTTTGCTGCAAGCGTGACAATTTCTAAATAATATTTGTCGCTATCAACAAGATTGCGAAAAGTAGTAATTTTTCGATAGGAATCACGTAACGATAAAGAAAGATTGCCGATGCTTTTTGAAAGCATATCGATATCGCGTGTCGGATAGTTAAAAATGCGGCCAATATCACGCAATGCTTGTTTGGCACCGATTGTGATGTAAGTGATGATATTAGCGACACGATCGTGACCGTAACGCGCACGTAAATAAGCGATGATTTCATCGCGGCGGTCATCTTCAAAATCGATATCAATATCGGGCATTGTCTGCCGTTCAGGATTAAGAAAACGTTCAAACAAAAGATCATAATCTAAAGGATTAATTTCCGTAATTCCTAATAAATAACTAACTAATGAACCAGCGGCACTACCGCGGCCGGGACCAACTAAAATATTTTGTTTTTTTGCAAAATTAACATAATCTGCAACCAATAAAAAATAGTCGTTATATCCCATGTCATCAATCACACTGAGTTCATAGGCTAAACGTGATGCAACTGGTTCATTTGCTATATCAATACCACGTATTTTAGCGTTTTCGTTGATTAATGAAAGTAAATACTCTGTGGCGTTAAGCCCGGGTGGAAGTGGAAACGAAAGAAGTTGACCACGCGTTTGTTTAAATGTAAAAGATGCCGCATCAGCAATTTGTTTTGTTAGTGCGAGTTCTGAAAGCGAATAGAAGCGCGCTAAATCTGCTTCAGATAAAAAATAATAGGGACCAGTGGCCTTTTTATCACTAATTTTATCTTCGTTACGAATAGCGTTTACAATTGTTAATGTTAATGCATCTTCGGGAGTTGCATAAAGAATAAGCGGGAAGGCAACTAGTGAATAATCATATTTTTTGGCAAATTCTCGAACTTTTTCAGCGTAAACCAAATCGCTTTCTTCATTGATTTCCAGTCCGAGATACAATTTTGGGAATGCAAAGGCAAACTCGCGTAAATAACGTGCGGCCATCGTTGGATCTTTTTCTAGAAATTCCGCGAAAACCGTACTTTTTGCCGGGAAAATAACACTGAGATTATCCTCGATGTCGACAAAGTCTGAAACGTGTAGTCCGTTACTAACTTGCAACCGTGGTGAGAGTTTGCTAATGAGATGATAACCATTCTCATTGTTTACAAAAAAAGTTAGTGGTTGATTGTCGACGATTAAGTCGACGCCAAATAAGGGTTTAATTGTTTGATTGTTTGTTAACTTTGCAAGTTCACCCCAACCAAAAACGCCATTGGTATCGCTAAGAGCAACATAAGGAAAATCACGGTTAACATTAATCGAAACGATTTTTTCAATTGTTAAACCGGAGGCAAGAAAACTATAACCAGAGTGCACATGTAGCGGAACAAAATTCATAGATTTATCAACTTATATATTAACACGAAGAGGGAGAATATCCTATGAAAAAAGCAGCCTTACGGCCACTTTAATGTACTTCAGTAATTGGGAATAGCGCATTCAAATCAGCAATCAGCATCGCGATTTCTTCGAAGCTGTGCAGTGTTGCACCCGATGCCTGTGCATGACCGCCACCGCGATATTTTGTCGCTACGACATTGATTGGTTGAGCTTTTGAGCGAATCGAGACCCGCCATATGTGTTTTTCTTCGTCTTCACTAATTGAAGCCCAGGCATTGATTCCTTCAACTTCACTAAAGATATTGACGTATTCTTTGCCTTGATCAGCCGCTCGATCAAGCATTTTTAAGGCTTTCGCATCGAGAATATAATAGGCAATACCATGATTAGTGACTGTAAAATTATTGAGAATATAAGCTTGAACGCGCAGATCATTTAATGAACCCACATACATTTTATTATAGACATCAACTGATAAATTAATACCAGTACCAAGGAGCGCTTCCGCAATCGCAAAAGTATGCACGCTTGTATCAGAATATAAAAAACGTTTTGAATCACCAGCGATGCCTGTATATAAATAAATTGCGGCATCTTTCGATAAAACACTGACCTTTGGATAGGCTAAAATTAAATTGCCGACAATCTCACTTGTTGCGACAATTTCTGGAGCGACTAAGTTGATATCCCCATATTGATCGACAGCGGGATGATGGTCAATTTTAACGATTTTAGTCGCTTTTTGGTAACGCATATCAGACACGCGGTTACTGGTTGCACAGTCGACGACAATCGCTAAAAATGATTGTTCAAACCAATGATCAGGCGTATCTTCAATCACGGGATAAAGCCGGGGAGTATAATCGCGGTGATTACTACCGGAAATGATAATATCCTTGTTTTTAAAATTGTCTTTAAGCCATGTATAAACACCAAATTGCGTGCCAAGGGCATCATAATCTGGAATTAGATGGGTAAATACGGCAATGCGATCAAAACTTTCAATCGCCTGGAATATTTGATCATATTCATCCTCAAAAGCGAGGGCCATTGATTTAATTAAGGGATTTGATAACTGCATAGTGTGTACTCTCCTTTCAAGAAAGTCCTCCATATTAGACGATTTAACTTGAGAGTGCAAGAAAAAAGCCACTTTCATGGCGATTTAAGTAAATTAAGTAAATTAATCATTCGGCTTTAAAGTTTTGGCTAAACCGCCAATTGAAGTTTCGCGGTAGTTAACATGCATATCACGTCCAGTTTCCACCATTGTTTGAACCATCTGATCGAAACTAACGCGATGCGAGCCATATAAGTGCCGGGCGAGTAGAACAACAGAAGAAGCTTGAACGGCAACAACACCATTACGCTCAATGCAAGGAATTTGTACATAACCAAGCACGGGATCGCATGTAAGACCAAGATGATGTTCAATCAATACTTCGGCCGCATATTCGATTTGTTCAATATTAAGTCCACCTAAATAAGCTAAGGCCGCCGCTGCCATCGCGCCAGCGACACCAACTTCGGCTTGACAACCACATTCCGCGCCAGAAATTGAACCATTTTGCTTAACCGTGATACCAACGACTCCAGCAACCATTAACGCCTCAACTATTTTACTATCAGGCACCCAACACCGAACTTGTTGATCATATAAGACAGCCGGGAGTACTCCGCTTGAGCCACATGTTGGCGCAGTAACAACTTCGCCCCCCGCAGCATTTTCTTCGGTAACAGCATAAGCATAAGCAAATATTTGCCGTTCTTTTTTTTCTTCGTGATTTTCTTTTTCAATTGATAAGCGGTGCAGGAGTGGCGCCTTGCGTTTAATTTGCAATTTTCCTGGCAAAACCCCTTCGGTTTCTAATCCGCGTTTAATTGTTGCTTTCATCACTTTCCAAACGTGGCGTAAATATTCATCAATATCAATATTTGCTGAACGCTCAAATTGGCGCACAAAAGTTGGTAAATCAATATGGTGATCAGCGCAGTATGCTTTAATTGCACTGAAATCTTTAAATGGATAATAATCTGTTTCGTCACTCAATAAATGTCCATTACGTGTGATAGCGCCACCACCAATTGATGTATAAATTGTGTATTCAACTAATTTATTTGGATGGTTAAACCCAAGAAATACAAGCGTATTGGGATGAGTAAGATCTTGATAATAGTCAAAAATAATTTCAACTTTACGCTGGCCAAAAACGCTCAAAATTGCTTGATCAGTTAAATGTCCTCGACCGGTAAAGGCGAGTGAACCAAATAAAATAACTTGGTAGTAATGTAGATTTGGATAATGTTCAAGAAAATCTTTTGCAGCATTAATTGGCCCCATCGTATGGGAGGAAGAAGGACCACGACCAATATTATAAAGACGAGTTAATGACTGCATAATTAATAACTATTACAGCTTTAAAATGCGCACACAATCACGGGCAATCATAATTTCTTCATCAGTGGGGATGATTGCGACTTTAACGCGGCTATCCGGTAAGGAGATTAAGGCTTTTTCACCCCGTAATGGAAGATTTTTTTCTTTATCATATGTGATGCCGAGCGCATCTTTGATTTCATCAATAATTAACTGCCGATAATAACCAGAATTTTCACCGATGCCAGCAGAAAAAACGATGATATCAGCGCCACCAAGACGCACAAAGTATTGGCCAATATAATCAGCGACTCGGCGGGCAAATAGCTGATTAGTGATAATCGCCCGTTCGTCTCCTTTTTCCGTCGCTTCTTCAATGTCGCGTGTATCATTAGAAATTCCCGAAACCCCGAGCATCCCTGATTTATGGTTAAAGATTTGATACATTTCATAAACATCTTTACCCGTCATCTTACAAGCATACATCATCACCGATGGATCGATGTCGCCTGTCCGTGTTCCCATCATAATCCCACCAAGTGGAGTAAGACCCATTGATGTCGCAACGCATTTGCGATCTTTTATCGCTGTAATTGAAGCGCCGCTACCAATATGACAAGAAATCACACGTGGATGTTCCACGCCTGGTAAAAATTCTTCGGCTTCTAATCCTAAATATTGATGTGAAGTTCCATGCGCGCCATAACGGCGAATATCGTATTTTTCAAAGTAGCGATAAGGAATTGGAAACAAATAATCTTGGGCGACCATTGTTTGATGAAAAGCTGTGTCAAAAACGGCAACTGCTGGTGTGTCCGGCAAAGCGTCTTTGAATGCTTGATAACCAATTAGGTGTGCGTGGTTATGCAGTGGAGCAAGGGGGATTAATGATTCAATCTTTTCGGCAGTTGCTAAATCAAATAGTACCGAGTCCGAAAAATATTTACCACCTTGGACAACACGGTGTCCAATTGCTTGAATTTCGCTTAGGCTTTGAACAATTTGCAGATCAATCAAAGCATCAAGTAAAAGTTTTACAGCAACGCGATGATCGCGTAGTGGAATCACCTTTTTTTTCGTTTTGCTATCATAACTTATTTTAAAAATGCCATCATCATGACCAATGCGATCGGCAATACCGCTGCAAATAACGATTTCTTCTGGCATTTGATATAACTTAAATTTTAATGACGAGCTTCCAGCATTTACCGCCATTACTTTTGTACTCATATAAATACTCCTTTACCCAAGTGCAATTTTAGGTCATATGGATACCTTTTTCAATATCGACCGGGTTAATTGTCACTTAATTTTTGATTAGTTTTGATAATTTGCAAAATTTTGTGTTGATTAACATAGAATAAAAGCGCTTTTTTTCATATAATATAACCAGTTAATCTTAATGGAGGAAACTATTTATGGCATATGGCCTTGTCTATGATTATTTGATTGGACAGAGTATCGAAGCTTATAAATATTTTGGTGCCCATTTTGTACGTGAAGAAGTCGAAGAAATCGAAGAACTCCCGCCACTAAAAAAAGGTGGCAAACCGATTATCAACCGGATAAAAAAGCACAAAGAATATACTGTTTTCCGGCTTTATGCCCCACTTGCTCATGACGTTAGTGTGATTGGCGAATGGAATAATTGGGAAGCCGGTGTTCATAATATGTTTCGAATTGATGAGGCGGGCATTTGGGAAGCGATTATTCCTGGCTTAGTTAATTATCAATCGTATAAATATCACTTCCGCAACGCTCATGGCATTTACGTTGATAAAGCCGATCCATTTGCTTTTTTTAGCGAATTACGGCCGAACACTTGTTCGCGTTTATTTGATATTGAAGGATTTATGTGGCATGATGCCCCATATTTAAAAGACCGTGACCGTAATTTCAATCGGCCAATGAGTATTTATGAAGTCCATCTTGGTTCCTGGAAAGGGCTTGTTGATGGGCGCCATATTTCCTATGAAGAAATCGCCGATTATCTAATTCCATACGTTCGTGAAAATGGTTTTACACACGTCGAAATTATGCCGATTACGCAATATCCGTTTGATGGTAGTTGGGGCTATCAAGCGACGGGTTTCTTTAGTGTTGATTCGCGTTATGGTAACCCATTCCAACTTATGAGTTTTATTGATCGGATGCATCAAGCAGGCATCGGCGTCATCTTAGATTTTGTCGTCGTACATTTTGCGTCAGATGTTTATGGGTTAATCGAATTCGATGGCTCACGCATGTATGAATATAGTGATCCGCAAAATACATTTTCGCAATGGGGATCACCACAATTCGATCTTGGTAAAGACCCAGTTCGCTCATTTTTAATGAGTGCAGTTCATTATTTTATTGATTATTTCCACTTTGATGGAATTCGCATTGATGCTGTAAGTAATTCATTATTCTGGGATGGCAACAAAACCCGCGGTGAAAATACGGGTGGCGTTGAATTTTTGAAACGCTTAACGAAAAAGATTCATGAGCGGCATAAAGATGTAATGATGATTGCTGAAGATTCTTCCGATTATTCCGGCGTCACGAAACCACTTGAATACGGTGGCATTGGCTTTGATTATAAATGGGATTTAGGTTGGATGAATGACACGCTGAAGTATTACGCTAAAGACCCAGTATATAAAAAATATGAACATAATAAATTGACATTTTCGATGCATTATTTCTTTTCTGAAAACTTCTTATTACCGCTATCGCATGATGAAGTAGTCCACGGTAAAGGAACAATCATCAACAAAATGTGGGGTGATTATGACACAAAGTTTGCTTTAATTCGCAATCTTTTAAGCTATCAATTCGCCCATCCAGGCAAAAAACTCAATTTTATGGGCAATGAACTCGCATCATTTGATGAGTGGAATGAACAACGCTCATTACCATGGGTGCTTAAAACGTTTCCAAAACACGATTCAATCACGCGCTTAATTCGCGATTTAAATCGCATTTATGCTTATGAACCAGCCATGCATTTTGAAGAGCACAATCCGCATCATTTCAACTGGTTAATGGTTGATAACGCGGAACAAAGTGTTTTCGCTTTTGAACGGCGTGTTGGTCCTTCGCATTTAGTTTTTGTTTTCAATATGACACCAAACTATTATGATAACTATCAGGTTGGCCTTTCACGTCCTGGCCAATACCAAGAAATCTTTAATTCCGATAAAGACGTCTATGGCGGTTGGAACCAGTATAATGGTGGTGCGCTCGAGACCAATGATTGGTCCGGTCCAGAAAATCGTCCAACCTCATTAACGATCAAGCTTGCTTCGTATGGGGCAATGATATTTAAATATATTGGACCAAAGTCAAGCATGGGTGCAATTGAAGAAAAAGAAGTTGATATATCTTCACTCGCGCCAAAGAAAAAAGTTGGTCGGCCGCGCAAAAATTAGTTTATTTACTAAGAAAGAGGAAAAATTACTTTTATGAACGCTTCTACGCAAAAAATGTTTGTTTCACCTAAAGAATTTAAATTGGAGTTCGTCAAACGCCTCTCCGAGAAATATGGTCGTTCAGTTAAGGATTCACATATTACCGAACGCTACGATGTGCTCGGACGCATGGTCCGTGATTATGCGGCGATTAACTGGCGCGAGACACGCGAAAAAATTCTTAATGAAGAACGCAAACAATTAATTTACTTTTCAATGGAATTTTTGATTGGTCGTTTACTTGTTAATAACATGATGAATCTTGGTATTTATGATGTTGCTCGTTCGGGATTTGCCGAAATGGGAATTGATATTAACGAACTCGAAGATCAAGAATCAGATGCCGGCCTTGGCAATGGCGGTCTTGGGCGCCTTGCGGCTTGTTTTATTGATTCACTCGCCTCATTATCGTTACCCGGACATGGTAACTGCATTCGCTATGAATATGGTTTCTTCCGGCAAAAAATCGTTGATGGTCGGCAAATTGAAGTACCTGATCAATGGCTCGTAAATGGTAACGTTTGGGAAGTCCGTAAACCAAAACACTCAGTCGAAGTGAAATTTTATGGTCATGCCGAAACCTATATGAAACCAAATGGCACTTATGGAATCCGGACAGCCGATCCCGTCTGCGTGAAAGCTGTACCATATGATATGTCAATTATCGGCTATCAAAATGGGGTGGCTAATACATTACGTCTTTGGAGTGCGGAACCCAGTGAAGAAAATCTCCCACGGGATCAAAAATTTGAAGATTACCTCGTGACTTTAAAAGAATTATGCCACGGGCTTTATCCGGATGATTCAACAGAACATGGAAGGATTTTACGTTTACGGCAACAATATTTTCTTGTTTCGGCTGGTCTTCAATCCGCCGTTCGCGGCCATTTCCGGCGATATAAAACATTGAAAAACTTTAAAGAAAAATTCGTTTTTCAATTAAATGACACACATCCAATTTTAGCGATTCCCGAATTGATGCGTATTTTAATGGATGATTATAGTTTCGGCTGGGACGATGCTTGGGAACAAGTCACAGGCGCGATGGCGTATACTAATCACACGGTCATGCCAGAAGCACTTGAAAAATGGCCAGTGATGTATATCCAACAACTCATTCCACGTTGCTACATGATTATTGAAGAGATTAATCGTCGCTCACAAATTTACTTTAACGATAGCCATGTCGCAAGCGAAGCCAAACGTAATATGGCAATTATCAAAGAAGGCATGATTCATATGACGAATCTCGCCCTTTATACGGTGTTTTCGGTAAATGGCGTAGCGGCGATTCATACGCAAATTCTCAAAGATTTAACCTTCCCTGATTATTATTCCCTGATGCCAAATAAATTTAATAATAAAACCAATGGAATAACCCATCGGCGCTGGTTCTTATATGCGAACCCCAATTTAGCATCTTTAGTCAGTGATAAAATCGGTGAAGGTTGGATTCGTGATCCCGATCAACTCGAAAAATTTGCGGCTTTTAAAAATGATGCTGATGTACAAAAACGCTTTATGAAAATTAAAAAGGCGAATAAAGTAGCATTTGCCGCAATGATGAAGAAAACACAAGGCATTGATGTGAATATCGATTCGATTTTCGATGTGCAAATCAAGCGACTCCATGCCTATAAACGTCAATTGATGAATCTCTTCCGAATTATGCATCTTTATCATCGGGCAAAAACTGATCCTAACTTCAGCATGTATCCGCATACGTATATATTTGGGGCAAAAGCCGCACCATCATATTTCTTTGCGAAAAAAGTTATTGAACTAATCAACGCTGTCGCTTCGACAATTAATCACGATCCGGCGGTTTCTAAATTCATGCAAGTTGTCTTCGTCGAAAACTACAATGTTTCCAAAGCCGAAGTAATTATTCCCGCTGCGGATATCAGTGAGCAAATTTCGACTGCCGGTAAAGAAGCTTCCGGTACTTCCAATATGAAGTTTATGATGAATGGGGCATTAACTCTTGGTACTCTTGATGGCGCGAATGTGGAAATCGCTGAACGCGTGGGACCAGAACATTGCTTTATTTTCGGACTTAAAGCCGATCAAGTAATTGAAAAACGCAACTCAGGTTATAATCCATGGGACGTTTATAATCGCGATAGCGATGTCCATTGGATTATCGATTCATTAATTAATGGAACATGGAATAATGGTGCGATTGATCAATTCCGAGCGATATTTGATGAAGTGATGTATCGCGGTGATGAATATTTAATTCTTGAAGATTTACAAGCCTACGTGAGCGCATCGGAAAAAATTGATGAATATTATCAAAGTCCGAAAAAATGGATTGCCACCTGCGTTGTTAACATGGCAATGTCTGGCTATTTCTCGACGGACCGGACAATCCATCAATATAATGATGAAATTTGGCATTTAGATCCGTTATGAGTGAGATATTAAATTTAAAACCGCTATTTGACGCTCAAAAAGCGCTCGATGCGACAATTCATGAGCAGCATCAAACAAATTACGCCAAAACGCATGATGATCGTGTTTTAGCCCTCCTAGTTGAACTTGGGGAACTCGCTAACACAACACGGTGCTTTAAGTTTTGGTCACTTAAAGGTAGTGAAGTAGAGGCGATTGTCCTCGATGAATACGCTGATGCTCTGCATTTTTTATTAAGTATTGGCATCATGCATGGCTTTGTTTATGATGAACAACCGCTCACGCATTTTGCTGGTACCTTAACCGCCGGTTTTCTTCACATTTATCACGCGGTTGAAGTTTTACGCGCGGAAATGAACTTGGTAAACTACAAGAAGCTATTTAGCGCTTTCACGAGTATTATTTTCTTACTTGGGGCAAACGCTGTTAAAATAGAAGAAGCCTATCGAAAAAAACTCGCAGTTAACTACCAACGTCAAGAACAAAAATATTAATGTTCCAAAGGAGAATTTTATGAATAAAGAACAACGATTAGATTTACTAAAAGAAGTGAGCGAAGTCCGCGGTATTAGCGGTAACGAACGCGAAGTCTCACGACTGATTCAACGACGCTTAAAAGATGTTGTTGATCATTTTGAATACGATAACCTCGGTTCAACAATTTCCTATTTAAAACCACTCGACGAAAAAAAACCAACTGTGCTTTTCGCTGCCCATATGGATGAAATTGGCTTTATTGTCACAAACATCGAAGAGTCGGGTTTATTGCGCTTTAGTAATGTTGGTGGTTGGTGGGGTCATGTTGTACCCGCCCATGAATTTATTATTAAAACACGGACTGGGCAAGAATATTTTGCCGTGACTGGTGCGCAACCACCGCATGGTATGCCGGCCGAAAAGCGTAAACAAGTGATGGAACTAAAAGATATGTATCTTGATCTTGGTGTCGATAATAAAAAACAAGTTGAAGAAATGGGTATTCGCATCGGGGATACAATCACGCCAAAACAAGATTTCCGCGTGCTACAAAACGGTAATGCCTTACTCGGAAAAGCGTGGGATGACCGCGCCTGTGTGGCGATTGGGATTGAAGTGATGGAAAATCTCAAAGATGAAAAACTTGCATCAAATGTTGTTTTTGCCGGCACTGTCCAAGAAGAAGTTGGCTTACGTGGCGCCGCAACCGCTAGTTATCATGTCAAACCCGATATCGCTTTTGCGACTGATGTGACGATGAGTTACGATTTACCCGGCACACCAAATAACGACACAAAACTTGGAACTGGTGTTGCGTTATCAATTATGGATGCTTCCGTTATTGCCCACCGCGGTTTATTCGATTTCGTCGAAGAAATTGCCAAAGAAAAAGGCATTAAATACACTTATGATTTAATGACGGGTGGTGGCACTGATTCCGGAGCAATTCATAAGCAATTTGATGGCATCATCAATATGACAATTTCGCTACCTTGCCGCTATTTCCATTCTCATGTCTCGATTATCGATTTACGTGATTATGAGGCAGCTGTTGAACTTGTCACCGAGGTGATTAGACGGATTACGCCGGAAATTATTGAGCAGTTACGCGCTTCCAAATACGAATAAAGATTAGCGACCGTTTGGTCGCTTTTTATTTTTTGCAGTTTTAGACAAAAATAAATTAATTTTATAGTTAAAAGTGTATTTATGTTTTTAAATATAGTTATTTATTTGTCAATTTTTTTTGCTATTATTAAATTGGAGGATTTGGTTATGGAATTAGTGATGATACTTAACATTGTATTTTTTGCCATTATTGGTTTGGTTATTATATCTGCCGTGATTGGTCTCTTCCGCCGGTCTTTTGTCACACTCGTCGGATTAGGTGTGTTTGTCATCTTAATCGCTGTCTTTGCGCTCAGTCTTGGTTCGATTTCAAATTTCGTCCTCCAATACGATTTAACAACGATTGAAGCAATTCCGACAACCTATGATCTTGTAATTAATCAAGAAACTTACACAATATCACTGGAAACGTTAGAAATTGCCCTGCAAGATGTCTTACACGCTGTGAGTGAAGCAGCGGGAGCAAGCGAAGCTGGCAGTGCTGATTTTGAAGAATATATTTATGCCTTAACTGTCAATATTGGTCGTTATTTCACCTTTGGTCTTATGGTTTTTGTCGCCTGGTTTATCAGTGGCATTACCACGTTTATCACGCGGATTGTGATGTGGATTGTTTCACGTGCTAATCCGAAAAAACGTCATATATTCTTTGCGTCTTCAGCTTTTTCTGCTTTAAAAACAACAGTCGCTTTCTTTGCAATGGTAATGCCATTTACCGCGATTGCGAACGCGGTATTAGTTGCTTATCGTGACCCGCAAAATGCCGATTTAAGTGATACACCACCAGCGTCAATGCAAGAAGTCGCGACTTATGTTGATGCCTATGATCAATCGCTACTTTCTAAATTAATGTTTTCTTGGACAAAGTCCCCAACAACAGGTAAGACACTCGATATTACATTAATGGATTGGATTGCTGGCGCTGAATATAAAGACGAAAAAATCGCCTTTACCGATGAACTTATCGCGTTTACCGGAATTGCTAAAACATTAGCAAGTAGTGGTATTCTTGATCACGAGGGTGATTTATCGACATTTGATTGGTCGGTGTTCGCTCAAGAAGAAGCCGTGGACACAATTTTCAATAACTTAAAACATTCCCATCTCGTCATGAGTGGTTCACCGTTATTAATGAGCATTATGCTATCAAGTGCCGGAAATACCCTAGTCGATGAAAGTTTTATTGAACCATTAACGACGGATGTTGTTGATGCTGACTATGTCGTGGAGTTCGCCGCTTTACAAGGAATGCTTAATAGCTTTATTCGCGCGGGCGCATTTACGGCGCTACTCGACTTTATTTTTGCGGCTGAAGAAGATCGCGCCGCATTAGAAAGCGCTCTTTATGAATCGTTACTTGGTGAAGATGCACTTCCCGATGTGCGTGAAGCTTTTGCGTTTTTCGATACATCAATTATTCTCTCACGCATGACACCAGCTTTACTTGCAAGCATGGCAATGGGAGAAAATCAAACAAATATTAATGGATTCCTTGAACAAATAATCCCAACTGAATACGAAGACTTTGCTGACTATCAGTGGGGACATGAAATGGATGTAATTTTTAGCTCACTGGCGAGTATTTACCAAGATGATGAGACCTTTGTCGATTTCTTTGGTGGGGCAGCCGGCGATGAGAGTTCGCCCTCGTGGCAAGAATATCTACTTAATCATAAAGAGAGTGTTCTTGATGCGTTTACTGGTCCAGTTGATACAAGCGAACAATTAGTTGATGTCGATGAAAACAATGTTTATCAAGGTGAATTACCGGTTTTGCTTGATTCGGACTTGATTATGGAGGCCGTTGATCCATTAATTCGCTTTATGTTCCGTGATTTTAATATTGAAAACGGAATTGCTTTACTGGCCTTTGAAGCACAGATGGCCGCCCTTAATGACCCAGACCCCGCCATTCGGCGCGCCAATTATAAATTAGGAATTCGCGATATGCTTGATCTTTTAATCGATGGCGTACCGACCGATTACGATAATATCGAAGATATTTTCCCAATTCCCGATACCATCGTTGTTGATGAAGAGAATAACACGGTGACAACCACTGAAGAAATAGTTATCGCACCGGAAAACATCACCGATGCTGGCTATGATATCCCAGATGGTCTTGAGACAGATGAAGAAGGTAATATCATTATTCCGGCTGGTAGTTACGTTGATGAGGATGGCATCCACTTACCGGATGGAACAATTATTCCACTCGAAGTGCCGTCAGGTCGTTACCACTTTATTCCAACAATGAAATTCGAATACGCTTTATTCTAAAAGTTAGTGACTAAAAATTAAAACGAGATGGAAATCTATCCACCTCGTTTTTTTTCTTAAGATCTACTTGGCTTATGGATCAGCCCGCATCAAGTGAGTGCGACGGGCAACTTCCAGTAAGATAATCGCGACGCTTGCACCAAGAATTCCTTGTAGGGCATCGAGCAGGAAATAAAGTGGTACCCCTTGCCATGTCCATAAGAGCCAGTTCGTCAAACCATAAAGAAGCGCCATTGTAATACCAGCAATATAAAATGCGAAGAAGTTGATTTTCTTGGGTAATAAACGGAACAAGTAACCAGCAATTAATCCTTCTGCAAATTTAATAACCGCCGTAAATGGTGCATAAACAGCATAACTTGATCCGCCGAGTAGATCAGCGAGTGTCCCGCCAATCAGCCCGACAATCCCACCGGAAATCGGATCGATGAAGACAGCTGCAAAGATGATAAAGGCATCTCCAAGATTAAGGTAACCAATACTTAAATCAATGCGAATATAAAAAGTTGCTAAAAAAGTTACGGCAGCTAATAAACCCGTTAATGTCATTTTTTGGATAATTTTATTCATCGAGTAACCTCATAAAGTTTTTTTCATTATAGACTTTAACCCCAATTTGTTTTAATGCTTTTGCAGCAATCCCCATGCCAGCAATGAGTTTTTTCGAAAAAGTACCATCATACACTAATTCACTGCCACAAGCGGGTGAGCGCTCTTTCATAATTGCCGATTGAGCATCGTATTTTTGTGCAAGGCGCACAGCAATTTTTGCCCCAAGATTATATTGATCTGTCACATCAACGCCGTTGAGCATTGTGACTTTTTCGCCTTGAATTTCACTTGGTGGTCGTGGCACATCAAGACCGCCATCAACTTCGGGACAAAATGCGACAAGATTAAATTTCTCTTTTAACTTTTCGATATCCGGTGTGTAATTATCTTCACCCGAGTATTTTGTTCTGTAGCCGAGTAAGCAGGCTGATACAAGAATTGTTGGTTTCATGTTGTTATTGTAGTAGGTTTTAGCAAATAAATAAAGAAGACGTCGGGAAGAAGTTTATATTCATGTGATAAATATCAATTTAGAATAATCGCATTAGAAAATATTTTTTTGTAATCAAGCGCCTAGCGCGTACTAATGATTTTAAACTTTCGGTATTTCAAAATGGAAAAGTTCATTAAAATTCGCTATGATATAAAGCAAAGGAATTTCATTAATGGCACTAACTAAACGGCAAACATTAGGAGAAGAAATCGCAAATGCAATCTCACATGGGATTGCGGCGTTACTCGGCATTGCCGGATTAGTTTTGCTTTTATTACGCGCTAAAAATCTATCCGAAACACTGACTTCGCTTATTTTTGCAACCGGTATAATTTTACTTTACACAATGAGTACGCTTTATCACGCTTTTAAAAACGATACAGCGGTTAAAAGACTCTTTAAACGTTTTGATCACCTATCAATCTATTTGTTAATCGGTTCGACTTATTCACCGATTTACGTGTTGGTGCTTGAAAAACCACTGGGATGGATTTTGCTTGCGATACAATGGTGTTTAATTATCGTCGGGATTATTTTCAAAGCAATTTGGATTAAAAAATTCGCCGGCATTCATCTTGCGATGTATTTAATTCTGGGTTGGAGTGGTATTTTGTTTTTTGGTTCATTATATAATTTTTCGATTCCCGCTTTTTATTTAATTCTTGCTGGCGGCATTGCCTATACAATCGGTGTGCTTTTTTATGCCCTGCATTTGTTTAAGTATTCGCATTTTGTTTGGCATATATTTGTTTTTCTTGGTACACTTTTACATTTTTTCGCCATTTATTTATTTCTTATTGGCTAGTTAGGTATCGCGATCAAATTGTGAAAAAAGTATCAGGCCGTGATTAAAATAAACTAGGTATAATATTACTATGACAAAAATAAGCAAAAAGACCGATACAATTAATTTGTTAAATCAAACTTATCGCGTGGAATTCGCATTTAAAAAAATGAAAAATATCCGTTATCGCTTTCTAGATAACGTTTTATACATCTCTGCGCCATTAAGATATGCTCACGACTCCGAGCAAGTTTTAAAGCGCCTCAACGAAAACGGCCGCCTGATAAAAATTAAAAAGGCGTTACCACCGCCAGTGATCGGTAATCAAATTTATATTTTTGGTCAACTTGTCGCCATCGACTCGATTAAGTGCCTAAGTAAATTTAGGCAAGATGAACCTTATCCCACTAGCTTAAAAAATCATTTAAAAACTTATTTAACAAAGCGCGTGCCAGAAATTGCCAAAATGATGAACATCACTCAACCATACACAATTATTGTTCGCGATATGAAAACGCGCTACGGGACCAATTCACGGCGCACAATGCGTTTAGCGTTTACGAGTCGCCTCGTGCACTATCATCAAGCGATTATCGACTCAGTGATTATTCATGAGCTCGCACATATTTATTATTTTGATCATAGCAAAGCGTTTTATCAGGTTGTCAAAACGTACTGTCCCGCTTATTATCAATATCGGAAGGCCTTGCTTCATCAAGCGTACGCATTATGATTAAAACAATTTCATCAAAAAAGAACCCCTACATCCAATCGCTAATCGCGCTTCAAAACACAGCAAAAAGCAAAGAAGCGGGATTGTTTCTTGTTGACGGGTGGCATTTAGTTGATATGGGGCGCAATGCGGGAATCCTCGAAGCGCTGATTTTATTAACACCAAATGAAAATTATGATGAAGTTGATCAATATATCGTCAATGAAGAAATTATCGATAAGCTGAAATCCGTGGCGACAAACCCCGGTGTAATTGGTGTTTTAAAAAGAGCGCCACGTTCATTAGTTGGTGGCACGCGTTTATTACTCCTCGACCATATTCAAGATCCAGGTAATCTTGGTAATTTATTGCGTTCAGCACTCGCTTTTAATTATGACGGTGTATTAGTAACTCCGGGATGTGCTGACATATTTCATCCAAAAGTTTTAGCGGCAACCCAAGGTGCTTTTTTCTTTTTGCCTGTGCAAGAAATAACTTTATCCGGTATCGAAGATTTGCAGCGTGAAGGTTACCAATTAATTGTCTCAACATTACAAAAGGCGACACCTTTAGCCAATGTTGATATTCCCGATTTATTAATTCTTGTAATTGGCAATGAAGGACATGGTGTCGATGAAGAAATAATTAGTCGCGCGGATCAATTAGTAAAAATCCCAATCAGTGGTCTTGATTCTTTAAATGCCGCTAGTGCGGGCGCAATTTTGCTTTATCATTTCCGCCCGAATAACGATACCCAAATTTAATTTGAGATGGTATAATCATATAGGCGATGAATAGTCGTAGTAACAACATCCCGTCCTGTTAGCGATTTGGTAAGCGGTGAAAGACCAAACTTGACGCGTTGTGAATTCAACTAGGAGCCAGGATTAATCCCCTCGTCACCGGCGTTAACGGTTAATTAAGTGCGTAAATCTTTTTACGAAGGAGGATGGTACCACGGTAATCCCGTTCCTTTCGCAAAAGATTTTTTTATTTCAAGAGGAATAATTATGAAAGAACAAGAACTGCAACTGATTTTAGCTTCAGCGTTACAAGCCATCACGGATGCTAAAACATTAAGCGAACTCCAACAAGTCCGCGACACTTACTTAGCAAAAAAAGGTCAAGTTAATCAATTGATGGGCAATCTTAAAGTTTTACCCCCTGCGGAACGCTCGAGCTATGGTAAAGCGGTTAATGATTTAAAAATGGCGTTGATAAGCGCCTTTGACCAAGCGCAAATTGTTTTGGAAGCCGCGGCTTTAAACGAAAAACTCACATCAGAGAAAATCGATATTACCTTACCCGGATATGTACATCAAGCCGGCGCTAAAAATCCGTTTTTCACGATTCAAGATGAACTTTGTGCGATTTTTCTTGGCTTAGGTTATACAATTGCCGAAGGTCCAGAAATTGAAAGCGATCATTTTAATTTTGAGTTATTAAATATTCCGCAAGATCACCCAGCCCGCGATATGCAGGATTCTTTTTATATTGATGAAAATACGCTATTACGCACACATACTTCACCGGTCCAAGCTCATGTCATGCAAAACGCTGACGGCCAACCAATCAAAGTTGTTTGTCCCGGGAAAGTTTATCGGCGCGATGATGATGATGCGACGCATTCCCATCAATTCGGTCAACTCGAAGGTTTATTGATTGATGAAGGTATTCATCTTGGTCATCTTTATGCAACATTGCAACTTTTTGTGCAAGCGATGTTTGGTGAAAAGCGGGAAATTCGCTTTCGCTCTTCATATTTTCCATTTACAGAACCTAGTGTTGAAGTTGATGTGAGCTGTGCTAATTGTGGCGGCAAAGGTTGCTCAATGTGTAAAGGCAGTGGCTGGATTGAAATTCTTGGTGGTGGTATGGTCCATCCCAATGTGTTAAAAATGAGTGGTTATGACCCTGATAAAATGAGTGGGTTTGCTTTTGGTATCGGTCTTGAACGTGTCGCGATGCTGCGTTACGGCATTGATGATATCCGCAAGTTTTATCAAAATGATGTGCGCTTCATCCATCAATTTAATAAGCGCTGAGAGAGGAAAAAAACATGAAAGTATCATATAACTTACTGAAAAAATATGTTGATTTGAGTGGTATTTCTCCTTTTGAAGTTGCGCACAAATTAACATTTGCTGGTCTTGAAGTCGAAAGCGTGAGTGCACTTGCCACGGGTGATTTATTGGTGATTGGTGAGATTGTTAAATGTGAAAAACATCCTGATAGCGATCATTTATCCGTGCTTGAAGTTAATCTTGGCGCCAAATACGGGCTTAAACAAATTATTTGTGGGGCGCCAAATGTGCGCGTCGGTTTAAAAGTCATCGTCGCCCGGGTCGGAGCGACTTTAGCCGATAATCTGAAAATTAGCGCGAGTAAAATTCGTGGAGTCACAAGCGAAGGCATGTGCTGCGCGCTCAACGAAATCGGGGTAGAAGCAAAATATCTACGTGCTGAACAAGTTGATGGTATTGAAGAACTACCCGCTGACGCACCAGTTGGCGCAGAAAACGTTTTAGAATATTTATTACTTGATGATTACACGCTTGAAATTAAAATACTGGCGAATCGGCCCGATGCTCAAGCGATATTTAATCTTGCCCGGGAAATTAGCGGCTTGTTTAATCGTCCGTTAATCATTCCCGAATATCACCGGTTTAAGGAAGTTGAAGAAAATATTCATGTTAGTTCAAGTACACCGAGTTGCCGTCAATTTGCGATTCGCATAGTCCGCGACTTAACAATGGGTAGTTCACCCTTATGGCTGCAACGTTACTTAATGGCGAGTGGCATCCGTTCAATTAATCGCCTCGTCGATATTGGTAACTATGTGATGTTATTAACCGGTCAACCACTTCATATGTATGATTTAGATAAAATTTCCGGGGCAAATTTTATCGTCCGTGATGATTTAGAAGTCGAAAAATGGCAAGCGCTTGATCAAAAATATTATCATGTCCTCCCAGGCGACATCGCCATTACCGTTGACGGTGAAATTATGTGTTTAGGTGGTGTGATGGGGGCTTTAGCTTCGGCAATTGATGATCAAACGCGTAATGTTGCCATCGAAGCTGCGCATTTCCATCCAGCGACTATTCGGCGCACATCAACACGGCTTAATCTTGTGTCAGATTCGTCACAACGCTTTGCTAAAGGTATTAACCCACATCAAACAGCGGCTGTTTTAGAACTTGCCACGCAACTCGTGCGCGAACTTTGTGCGGGTCAACAAGTCTCACAAATTGCCAACTACGATGAACTTAACTATCAACCGCTCGTGGTTACGACCAGTGTGCATGAAATTAATGACCGGTTAGGGACAGATTTTGATTTAGATGAAATTACTGATGCTTTAAAGCGCTTAGCGATGGGCGTTGATGTCAATCACGATCAAATTAGAGTAAAAATTCCAAGTGCGCGCATCGATATTAGTGGAGCCGCTGATATCGCCGAAGAAGTAATTCGTATTTTAGGCTTTGAACGTGTGAAAAACGTTTTACCACGCCTTGATGCAACGCTCGGCGTACGCTCGCAATATCAACAAAAAATCTATGATGTGCGTTCTTTCTTACGCTTACAAGGATTAGATGAAATCTTGACCTATACCCTTGTTAATACGACGCAACAAAAACTATTTATGAATTTTAATGCGGGTAATCCCTACGAGCTCCTGCATCCGATGACGCCGGAACATGCGCTTGTGCGCACAACTTTACTTCCTTCAATGCTTGATACTTTACGTTATAACTACACGCGCCAAAATAGTAATCTTGCAATGTTTGAAGTTAGTGAAGTGTATCGATTTGGCAAACAAGAAACACACCTTAGTATCGGTTTAGTTGGACAAGTATTAATGCAAGCAAATTTAACTACTCACCAAGTTAGTTATTATGATGTTAAAGGTTATCTTGAAGGCCTGCTTGATCTACTGGGAATTAGCGCTAGTCGTTATCAAATAAAGCAACTCGATGAAAAACTTTTCCGCGAATTTCATCCTGGTCGGCAAGCAGGTTTATATAGTAATAACAGCCTTTTGGCAATTATTGGTGAACTGCATCCCGACTTACGGAAGAATCTTGATTTTGTGAAAGCGCCAGTCGCCTTACTTGAAGTTAATCTTTCAGGTTTGCTTGCACTCAAAGTTTCACAAGCCAAGATTAAACAAATTGATCGCTTTCCTGTCGTCACACGTGATTTAGCAATTGTCGTTAGTAATGAATTTAGCGCGAGTGATATTTTAACAACAATCAGTCGGGCGGGGAAAAATGCTCTAAAAAACGTTGATATATTTGATGTTTATAGTGGTAATGGTGTTGAAAACGGCATGAAATCACTGGCGTTACGTCTTACACTTGGATCGAGTGAGCAAACACTAACTGAGCTCGAGATTCAAAAAGTATTAGTGGCGGTAATTGAGGCCTTAAAAAAGAACTTCCAAGCACGAATCCGTGAATAATCGCTAAACCACTTATAAAGAGCGCATGAGGAAAATTAATTATGAATTGTCAACCATTACATCTTGTAACTGGCTATCAAACGCGTGATGGCGCTGGTGTTAAACTTGTCCGCGTGCTCTCACGTAACACGGTCAAAGCTTTTGATCCTTTTTTGATGCTCGACTCATTTGATAGTGAAAATCCGAGCGATTATATTGCTGGTTTTCCATTCCATCCGCATCGCGGGATTGAGACAATCTCCTATATTTATCGTGGCCAAATGCTGCACCAAGATAGTCTCGGTAATAAAGATTTAATTCACGATGGTGAAGTTCAATGGATGACTGCTGGTTCTGGCATCATGCATGCGGAAAAACTTCCGGCCTCTGAGCGGATGCTCGGCGTCCAATTATGGCTAAATCTGGCAAAAAAAGATAAGATGGTCCAGCCAGCTTATCACGCAATTAAAGCTGGCGATATTGAAGAAATTCCGCTAATCGGCGGCAAATTGCGTTTGTTAGCCGGAAAATATTTAGATTATGTTGGCTATCAAAGCAACTATCAACCACTCGATTATTATGATGTTCATCTTCAAGCGAACCAAACCTTTGGCCTCGATGTGGATGCTAAGCGCTCAATTATGCTTTTTACGCTTGTGGGTGAGATTATGCTTAACGACCAAGTAATCAAAGAAAAAACGGCAGTAAAACTCAGTGCTGGTGATCGCGTGGAATTTTCTAGTCTCGATCGCCCGGTCCAGGTGCTTTACATTAGTTCGTGCGCGCTTAACGAAAGTGTCGCTTGGGGTGGTCCAATTGTCATGAACACAAAAGAAGAACTCTATCAAGCATTTGATGAATTAGAAAAAGAGACATTCTTACGCGATAAAATTGCTTATTGAGATTTAACAGTCTATTTATAACTAGCGAATCACGATGATTCGCTTTTTTTGTGTTTATAAATATTTAAAAATTAATTCCACTTTTTTTACACGTCATAAAAACCAATTGCAAAGCCAAACTTTTGAACATTTATTTATCAATTGGGAACTTTTTTTATAAAAAAATGTTTTTTTCTGCTTTACATGCTTTGCCCGCTTACCTATAATGAAATTAGAAAAAGTGGGAGATAGTGGGAGATATGTTTTTTGGCACTTATACGCACAACCTTGATAATAAAGGCCGGATGGTCGTACCATCAAAGTTTCGTGCGGTGCTGGGAACTCTTGCCTATGTCATGCGCGGCTACGAAGGGGCGCTTGAAGTTTATCAACAAGCAGCCTTCGATGTTCTCATTAATAAAATTTCAACTTTAAATTACACAAGCAAGGATGCGCGTGCTTATATACGTAGTCGCTTAGCGAGTGTTGTCGAAATTGAAGTTGATGACCACGGCCGCATCGCCCTACCTGCAAAATTGCTCGCTGAATATAAAATTGGGACGCAAGTGAACATTATTGGTGTTTATGATCACTTTGAAATCTGGGACGCCAAAGCTTGGTCCGAATATAGTGAAAGCAGCAATCAAACGCTCGAAGAAGTCGCAGAAAAGCTTTATGAATAGCGCCGCAGTTCAACAAGATAATGAACACGTTCCAGTCTTACTTGATGAAGTAGTTAGTGGACTAAATATTCCTAATGATGGTATCTATGTTGATTTAACGATTGGTCGGGCCGGGCATGCGAGCAAAATATTAAAAGCGATTCCTCATGGTATGCTTTATGGCTTCGATCAAGATCAAGAAGCAATCAAAGAAGCAACTCGAATTCTTGCAAAACATCGTGATAATTATTCACTAATCGAAATGAATTTTGTCCAAGCCGCTGATTATCTCCAGTCGATTGGTATTACTGAAGTTGATGGTGTGCTCCTTGATTTAGGTGTCTCATCACCACAATTCGACCAGGCGGAACGTGGCTTCTCATATCGCAAAGACGGTCCACTCGATATGCGCATGGATCAAATCCATAATCCGCTGACCGCCGCCCAAATCGTCAATACTTATTCGCTCGAAGAATTAACAAAAATTTTCCGCGAATATGGTGAAGAACGATTTGCCTATCAAATTAGTAAAAACATTGTTCGTCAACGTTATCACGCCCCAATTAATACGACCTTCGAGTTGGTTGAAATTATTAAAGCCAGTAAACCAGCTAAAGAGTTACGTAAACCCGGGCATCCAGCAAAACAGGTATTTCAAGCCTTAAGAATTGCGGTTAATGATGAATTAAATGTATTGAAGACGACGCTTGCTGACATGTTGGGAATTCTCAAAAGTGGTGGACGTCTCGCTGTAATTACCTTCCATTCGTTGGAAGACCGCATCGTCAAAAACGTCTTTAAATCCGTTGCTGTTGTTGAAGGTAATCGGCGTCTACCTTATCAAGAAGAAGCCCAGTATAGATTAGTTAATCGTCAGGTCATTGTTCCAAGTAGCGAAGAAGTGCTGCTTAACCATCGTGCCCATAGCGCAAAGTTACGCATCATCGAACGCAAATAGAGGAGGCTTTTATGAAAGATAAGCTTGTTAAATTGAATCGTAAAGCCCGCTATTATCGGACACGTAATAGTTTGTTTTCACTCGCTGGTGTTGTCTTCCTCGGTCTTGGTGTTGCCCTGCCTGTCGCAGCCAAAGCCAAAGCCGATGCTGAAACAAGCCAAGTAGAAAATTCGAGTGAAGAACTCACGACCGATCAAACGGGTGATGATTCGAGCTTATTAGTATCGCTTTAATATGGTTAATCCGAATGTTGATCATCCCCCTTATTTTCAACACTCGTTTTAATACTGGCCAGTGTTCGCATTGACCAGTTTTTATTTTTTTAGGGAAATTAGGCGAAAATTAGGTAAAAACTAGTAGAAGTTTACTGGATTTTCCGTTGTAAATAACTGATTTATTATTTATAATAATAATGATTTAGCACGAGGAATAAAGCATGAAAGAACCGATTGTTGCTCTAGATTTTGGCGCTAGTGGCTTAAAACTGGTGATTGGTTACGTTCTTAATAACCAACCGATGGTTTTATATGCGGCAACAAAGATGCTCGACAAGGCAATTATTCATGGAAAAATTGTCGATCGCGAACAAGTTGTTGCAGCGACAAAACAATTAATTGCGGAAGCGAGTAAACGCACAGGCGTGAAAATTGAGCGTGTGGTTTTTGCTTTGCCGGCCTTTGGACTTGAAGTCTTTGAAACAATTAAAGAAACAAATACCGTTTCGAATAACGATACCGTCAAGCGCAACGATATCACAAATATTCTCGGGATGATGCGCAAAGAGATTGTCGACGTCAATAATCAAATTGTTGCCGTTGTACCCGAAATCTATACGATTGTCGATAATGGCAATCAATATGATGTTCCTCCGATTGGTGAAAAAGCGACAACAATCCGCATGCGCGCTAAAGTTCATACTTTGCCCAAGCAAGTTGTCGATGATTATGAAAGTGTTCTTGGTGATGCCGGACTCTCCTTACAAAAGCATTTTGTCGATCAGTATGTGCTCGCGCGTTTATTTGAGAATACGGCAGATGTTCCAAAAAAATACTTTTTGATCGACATCGGCGCTGATGTCACACACGTGAGTTTTGTCGCCCATAAACAAATATATTCATCACGCTTTTTCCATTATGCCAGTCATGATTTAAATGAGATGTTATGTGAAAAGCTTGGCGTTAGTCCTGCGGAAGCCGAACAACTAAAACACGAATATGGTTACGATACACGTGTTTTGACCTTTAATCCACAAATTATCAAAGTGACGAATCAAGAAGGTGCAACGCAAAGTTATACAATCGAAAAAATTCGTGAAGTTGCAAATACCTATCTCGAATCATTTTATCAAGAACTAAGCATGGTTTTAGCGACGATTGTTAAGGAGCAAAAAAATAATCCGGAGTTATTAAAAGTTCCCTTTCTTTTTACTGGTGGCGGAAGTCGCCTCCAGGGCTTACTTGATTTTATGCGCACCAAATTACCAATGCGCACGATGGGCTTACTCGAAGCTGATGCCCTTGGTGCGCGCCAACCAACATATGCGACCGCACTTGGTCTAATAAAAGTCTATGACGAATATGCGACGACAATTGTTGATGAAAAAACCTACGTCCCACCCGTGACACGGGATACAGGTGTCTAAGCGCTAAGCGCAAGAAAGTAGAGGAACTTCACATGCGTGAACTTAATCAAGAATATCTCGGTAATCCGAATAACGAAACGGGACCTGAACAAGATCTCGATAATTTTGAACCGGTCGCCCGCATCGTCGTAGTCGGCGTTGGTGGTGCTGGGAATAACGCCGTCAATCGGATGATTGATGATGATATTCGCAATGTTACTTTCTGGGTAGCAAATACCGATAAGCAAGCGCTTGCGACCTCACGGGCGCGAAATCGCTTAGTGCTCGGTGAAGAAATCACCCATGGTCTTGGCGCTGGTGGTGAACCTATAATTGGGCGCGAAGCGGCATTAGCATCACAAGAAAAAATAGAAAATATTGTTAAAGATGCTGATCTTGTTTTTATTGCCGCCGGTATGGGTGGCGGAACAGGAACTGGTGCCTCGCCAATCATTGCCGATATTGCAAAAAAATCGGGGGCTTTAACTGTCGCGATTGTGACCCGTCCATTTGGCTTTGAAGGTAAAATTCGCACCGCGAATTCGGTTGAAGGATTAAACAACTTAAAAGACGTTGTTGATGCGATTATCGTTGTCAGCAATGATAAATTATTAATGGTTAATGGTAATGCCCCGATTAGTGAAGCGTTTTCTGAATCCGATAAAGTGCTCGCCCAATCGGTCAAAACCGTAGTCGATTTAATTTTATTGCCAGCGGTCATCAATCTTGACTACGCGGATGTGCGTAATACATTAAAAGATTCCGGTATCTCACTAATTGGTTTTGGTGTTGGTACTGGTCCAAATAAAGCGGTGGAAGCGGCACAGAATGCGGTTAATTCACCCTTGCTTGAAGCAGCGCTCACTGGCGCACGCAAAGCAATTATTTCTGTTACTTGTGGAAAGAATGTTTCTCTTTATGAAGCGCAAGATACGGTTTATAAAATTATTGAAACCGCCGGTAATGATTTAGATATTAAATTTGGCGTTTCAATTAACTCTTATCTTGATGATCAAATACTCGTCTCGGTCATCGCCTCTGATTTTAAAGAAGAATATGATTTCACCGCTGTTCCCGCATCATCAGGACCAATCCGGCCGCGTGTTGAAGATGGCTTAAAAGTCACGCCAACACCTGCTTTAGAAGATGAAGAAGAGGATATTTTACCAGATTTCTTAAAACCCTTGTTAGATGAGCAAAGCAACAACTAATTGGGAATATTATTTTAATTATTAATCGGTTTACTTACGTAGATGAATGTTTTTCGCTATGATGGAACTAGAATTTATTTTTAGAAATATTTTAAATATCGAAAGGATATCGGTACAAGTTATATGAGCATCTATCAAATCGCGGTCGAAGATCAACACAACCAAAAAGTCATCCTTGAACAGTATAAAGGGAAAGTCTTATTAATTGTGAATACGGCGACCGAATGTATTTTTACGCCGCAATATGCACTATTACAAAAACTTTACGACGAATTTAAAGATCAGGGTTTAGAGATTTTAGATTTCCCCTGCAATCAATTCGCCAATCAAAATCCTGGTACGGCCGAGGAAATTGAGCAATTTTGCTCGCGTGAATACGCGACAACTTTTCCGCGATTTGCGAAAATTAATGTCAATGAGCCGGATGAATCACTACTTTTTACATATTTAAAGAATGCAAAAAAAGGTGTGTTTTCACGGCGAATTAAATGGAATTTTACGAAATTTCTCCTTGATCAAAATGGCCGTGTGATTAAGCGTTATGCCCCGAATATTAAGCCGAATAAAATCGCTCAAGATATTCGCGCTTTAGTAAACGCGAATAATAAAGGAGCAAAATAATTATGTTTCTTGCTTGGAAAGAAATAAAACACGCGAAAGCAAAGTTTGCTCTTATTATGGCGGTTGTGACGCTTGTTAGTTATCTTGTATACTTTTTAACTTCGCTCGCCTATGGGCTGGCTTCCTCCTATACCAACGGCGTGACTAAATGGGAAGCTGATCAAATTGTTTTAACCGCGGACGCTAATGATAATGTGATGATGTCATTAATGGGCGAAAGTGATTATCAAGCAATTACGGTTACGGGCGAAAAAGCGAAATTAGGCTTATTCCCTGCTGTCATCAAACAAAAAACGCCATTAACTTCACTTGATACACGTGAAGAAGTCTATATTTTTGGGATTGAAGAAGATAGTTTTATTGCCCCAAAAGAAATACCGCCCGCCGGGTTAAGCGATAATCAAGTTGTTGTTGATGCCAGTTTAAAAGATCTTGGTTATGAACTAAACATGCAAATTGTTGTTCCGGGCATTGAACCAGAATTAGTCTTCGAAATTGTTGGTTTTACAGAAAAGGCGACTTATCAAACAGCGCCGATCGTTTATGCCAATCTTGCAACCTGGAAACAAATTCGTTACCAAGCGATTCCCGTTGAAGTTTTCTCCGCCGTTGTTATTCAAGGAAGTGTGACGAGTTTAGTTGATAGTAGTGTCACCGCGGGTGAGCTCGTAAGCTATGAGATTCAAGATTTCATTAATTCGCTACCAGGCTACACGGCGCAAGTTGCAACTTTTTCCTTGATGATTGGCTTTTTAATCTTTATTGTCGCGTTTGTACTCGCCATCTTTATTTATGTCTTAACAATTCAAAAATCAAGTATGTTTGGTGTGATGAAAGCCCAAGGAATTTCTAATGCTTATATTGGGCGTTCAGTTGTCGCCCAAACATTCATTATTACAGCAATTGGCGTGGCAATTGGCTTAGCCTTAACGCTTATTTCTGGATACTTCCTAGCGGGCACTGTGCCTTTTGCGATTAATTTATTGTTTTATATCGCGATTACCGCCGGCTTCTTTGTTTTTGCTATTTTTGGTGGCTTGTTCTCCGTGCGCGCTGTACTTAAAATCGATCCATTACGGGCGATTGGTTAGGAGATTATATGCGTAAATTAATTGAAATGCGGAATATCACCAAAGACTTTTTGCAAGGTGATGATGTCATTCACGCTTTAAAAGAAACAAATTTTACCGCCTATGAAGGTGAACTCATCGCGATTATCGGCCCATCGGGCAGCGGTAAGTCGACATTCTTAACAATTCTTGGGGGTCTACAAACACCGACAACAGGGGAAGTCTTAATCGACGGCAAACCATTTAGTCGACTTTCGCTTAAAGATCGTTCGAATGTGCGGTTTAATCAAATTGGCTTTATTCTACAAGCCGCTAATCTTATTCCGTTTTTACGAATCAGCGATCAAATGTACTTATATAACCGAATTGAACGTTCGAAAGCGAATCAGACACGTTTAGATGAACTTTATACGCGGCTTGGTATTGCTAAATTGGCGAAAAAATACCCCGCTGAACTTAGTGGTGGTGAACGGCAACGCGTCGCAATTGCGAAAGCTCTTTATCATGACCCAGTTGTTGTCTTAGCGGATGAACCAACTGCCGCTCTTGATACAGCGCGTGCTTTTGAAGTAATTCGGCTTTTAGCAAAAGAAACAAAAGATGAGAAAAAAGCGACAATTATGGTCACCCATGATGAACGCTTAACCGCTTTTTGTGATAAAGTCTATGTGATTATCGATGGTGTGATGCAAGAACGCCTCAAAGAAGAAGCCAGCACATAATATTATATTTGCGATATAGTTAATATATCGCTATAATTAGTCCGTTATCAAAAACTGATTATCGAAGACAAGTGATTGAATATCTTCCAGCCCAGCGAGTGAAATTAGTGTGAGTTCATCTGGAAAACTCAAATCATATCCCTTCGTAGGGTCTTACTGAAAAAAAGTAAGTAAGAACGCCTCACTCCCGTTACGAGTTTTGAGTGCTTAAAAGCAATTTTAAGTAATAAGGTGGTACCGCGCGCCGCGTCCTTATAAAGGATTAGGCGCTTTTTATTTAATCGGAGGTCGCTATGGAACTAAAAAACACATTATTAATGCCGAAAACAGCATTTGAGATGCGTGGTAATCTCAATAAAAAAGAGCCACTACTTGTGCAGGAATGGCGCGAAAAAGATCTTTATCATGTGATGAACAAGAAAAAAGAAAATGCGCCGACATTTATGCTCCATGATGGACCACCTTATGCTAACGGCAATATTCATTGCGGGCATATGCTTAATCGCATCTTAAAAGATTTTATTGTCCGCTATAAAAATATGGCGGGTTTTGTGACGCCCTTTACATTTGGTTGGGATACGCATGGCTTACCAATTGAAAACAAAGTAACAGCCTCGGGTGTTGACCGCAAAGCGACGCCAATTAATGAATTCCGTGATATCTGTGCCCGCTATGCAAAAACCCAAGTTGATCTTCAAAAAGAACAAATTCGGCGTTTAGGCTGTCTTGGCGATTATGATCAGCCATATTTAACGCTTGATGCGACCTATGAAGCCGATCAACTTCGTGTTTTTGCCCAAATGGCGTTAGCGGGTCTCATCTATAAAGGTAAAAAACCTGTTTATTGGTCACCAAGTAGTGAATCCGCTTTAGCGGAAGCCGAGATTGAATATCATGACGTGACTTCACCGGCGATTTATGTTGCCTTTAAGTTAGTCGCGGGGCAAACATTATTACCAAGTGATAGCAAACTCGTAATTTGGACGACGACACCGTGGACGATTCCGGCAAATCTTGCAATTTCGCTTCACCCAGAATTTACGTATGGTCTATATCAAACTGATTTTGGTCACCTCGTCCTCTTAACTGATTTAGCTGAGAAAGTGATGCAGGACCTTAATATCAATAACTACCACCTCGTGCGCACATTTAAAGGCGAAACGCTTGAAGGACTTGAAGCTATCCATCCTTTATATGGGCGTGTTTCGAAAGTAATTTGTGGTACTCACGTTACAGCAGACGCTGGCACTGGCCTTGTCCACACGGCGCCAGGTCACGGCGCTGATGACTTTATTGTTGGGCAAAAATATGGACTGGAAGTTTTTTGTCCAGTTGATGAACACGGTAAAATGACAAGTGAAGCGGGTGAACGTTTAGCTGGGCTATCGTATTATGCCGCGAATAAAGAAGTCCTCGCATGGTTAAAAGAAAATGATGCTTTATTAAGTGAAAGCACAATTGTCCATAGCTATCCACACGATTGGCGAACACATAAACCAGTTATTTTCCGCGCCACACCACAATGGTTTTGTTCAATTGACGCGATTAAAGAACAATTAATGACGAATATTCAAAAAGTCGCTTGGACACCGGAATGGGGCGAAAAGCGCATGTTAAACATGGTCAAAGACCGCACCGACTGGTGTATCTCCCGGCAACGGGTATGGGGTGTTCCAATTCCGATTATTTATTGTGAGGATGGCACGCCAATCATTGAAGAAGCAGTGTTTGATTATATTATTGACCAAGTTAAAAAATACGGGACAAATGTTTGGTTTACCGCTGATGTCAAAGATTTATTACCACCCGAGTATCAAAATGTCCATTCTCCGCATGGCATCTTTAGCAAAGAAAAAGATATCATGGATGTGTGGTTTGATAGTGGTTCTTCGAACATTCACGTGATAAAAAATAAAAATCTACCGTATCCAGTTGACCTCTATCTAGAAGGTAATGACCAATATCGCGGGTGGTTTAACTCTTCATTAATTATCGCCACCGCCTTAACAGGTAATGCACCGTATAAAGCAGTATTAAGCCATGGTTTTGTCATGGATGAAAACTGGGATAAGATGTCAAAATCCAAAGGAAACGGTATTGATCCAATTAAGATTGCCGATACTTTTGGTAGCGATATTCTCCGGCTTTGGGCGGCGAGTGTTGACTATCAAGCTGATGTGCGCATCTCGGAAGATATCATTAAACAAAGTTCAGAAACATATCGTAAAATCCGTAATACACTAAAGTTTTTACTAGGGAATTTATCTTCTAGCCAAGCGGAAATTGATCAAGGTAGCGTCCTTAAAAATGTGCAATATTCGTTTATTGATCAATTAATTCTTAATAAACTTTATGAAGTTACCAATGCGACCTTAAACGCTTATGAGCATTATGCCTTTGCCAATGTATTAGCGTTATTAACGAACTTTATCGTCACCGATTTATCCGCCTTATATCTTGATTACGCCAAAGATATTTTATACTGCGAAGCTTTAAATAGTCCGCGGCGGCGCGCGGTGGTCGCAAGTTTGTACACGATATTTAATCATTTAATTCGCTTACTAAATCCGCTGCTACCATTTACGGTCGAAGAAGCTTATCGCGCTTTAAATCTAAAAGAGGCTCTTATTAGTGCCCAACTTTTAAGCTTGCCAGAAATAAGTCCTACAAGTGAAGGATTGAGTGCGCATTATATTAAGTTCTTGAGCTTACGTGAACGCGTTTTTAAACAACTTGAAAATGCGCGCTCTGCTGGTCAAATTGGCTCAAGCCAAGAAGCAATGGTCACGGTTGGCGTTGATGATGAAAAACTATATACTGAACTTAGTGTTCTTGATGATGATGAACGCGCGCGCTTATTTATTGTTTCAAAAGTCACATTAACGCGTGGTCGAGAAGTCGAAGTCACCTTAGCAACGGGCACTAAATGTGAGCGTTGTTGGAATTATCGTGACGATGTGCACGTATCCCACGATGGTCATCACCTTTGTGGGCGTTGTGCTAACGTCATTGGAGCAATACATGAAGAAGTGTAATCCGCATGTCGCTAAAATTTTATTAAGCTTTTATCCGTTAATCCCCGTATTAATTGGTCTTGATCAATTAACAAAGTGGTTAGCGTATTTAAACAATGTCAATATTTGGATTATTCCAAATTTCTTTGGCTTTTACTATACGCGGAATACGGGCGCCGCATGGTCGTTATTTGAAAACAATTTGTTGGCGCTAGCTTTTGTTTCACTTATCGCCGGGATTACGATGCTTGTGTACCGCATTATCGTGCGTAAGAAGCTCACGGTCGCTGCTCGAGCAGTGTGGGCGGTGATTATCGCGGGTACTTGGGGAAACTTTATTGACCGCGCCTTTTATGAAGAAGGGGTAATTGATTTTATCGCCTTCAAATTTGGTGATTATCAATTTCCAATCTTTAACTTTGCCGATATGTGTTTGACATTAGGGGCAATTGCTTTAATGATTTTAATGTTGATTGAAAAAGATATGGTGCCGAAAGAAAAAATTCCACTTGTTCAAGAAGCGCTTAGCAATCAAGAAGTAGAACCGCCTTTACCCGATGATCAATCAAAAGAAGAGTAATTAATGGAAACAAAAACTTTATTCGTTAGCAAGATTGACCACAATCGACGCCTCGATCTATTTTTAGTCGAATACCAAAGCGAGCACTCGCGTTCTTTTTGGACAAATCACATTAAGAGGGGATCGGTTTTAGTTAATGGTCTCCAAGTCAAAGCTGGTCATACGTTAAAAGAAAATGATCAAATCACGATTGATCTAAGTGAATTAGCGCCAACAACTTTAGTATCGGAAAATATCCCACTTACTATTGTTTATGAAGATGAAGATGTGCTAGTAATTGATAAACCAGCGGGACTTGTCGTTCATCCGGGTGCTGGTCATCATCAAGGAACATTAGCCAATGCCTTGTTACACCATGCCAGTCAATTAAGTCACATTAATGGGGATTTTCGTCCTGGTATTGTTCATCGGATTGATAAAGATACATCGGGCTTGCTATTGGTGTGTAAAAACGATGATGCGCACCGTAAAATTGCCGCCCAACTACAAAAACATACGATGCAAAGAACGTATCTTGCGCTTGTCCAAGGTGAGATTCGCGAAGAAGAAGGTAAAATCATCGCTCCACTTGCCCGTGATAAAGAATCACGCCTAAAACAAGCAGTTAATCTTGATCATGGTAAACCCGCGACAACTTTATTTACAGTCGAAGAACGCTTTCGCGGTTACACGCTCGTCCGGTGTCATTTATTAACTGGGCGCACACATCAAATTCGTGTCCATATGGCGTTTATTTCGCATCCGGTTGAAGGAGATCCACTTTATCAAAATGGTCCCCATCACTTATATAAAAAAGGGCAGCTATTACACGCTACCGAATTAAAATTTATTCACCCACGCACGGGCGAAGAAGTCGTAATTAATAGTCCATTACCTGATTATTTCGTCCGTGTATTAAACAATCTTCGAATGAAAAATAAATCGTCTTTATAGATTTTCATTAATTACGCGTTGATAGTTTTTAAAATTCATTTTACACACGGCATTAAGCGCTTCTAAACCGTGTTTTTCTTTAAAAGCCTGTGCAAATTCATCAACGTGCTTGCCTGCACCTAAAGGAAAAGTCACGTGATATTGGGCACCGAGTTCATCCATTTTCACTAAAAATACATAGCGGGCGATGACGGAGGCTAATGCGACCGACGGATATAGACTTTCTGCCTTGGTCGCAAAATGGACATTTTCAATCATCTTTACATTAAGATAGGCCGCAAATTTCTCCGGTGTACAAAATTGATCAATATAGGCGGGATAGGTACCTGGTTTTTTGCTCCGTAAGCGTTGTAACGCTTGGTTATGAAGCATCGCTTTCATCTTATTCATGTTATAACCATCTTTGATCAGTTGGTTAAATTTTGGATTATCGACTGTGTAATAAATGCCAACAAAATGATGAATTAATAACGGACCGATTTTGCGAATTCGCTCATCATCGATTTTCTTTGAATCGGTGACACCTAAAAGTTCAAGTTCGCTTAATTGCTGCGGATCAACATACGAAGCGGCGACAACGAGTGGACCAAAAAAGTCACCAAAGCCAACTTCATCCGAGCCGATTTGCTCACCTTTATCTAAATAAGAGCGAGGTGTTTTTGTTTGTTTTGGCTGAGGCACTGTTAATGGGGTATCACTATATGCTTGAGCGATTTTTTCAGGATACAGACCACGAAAAACGGTTTTGTAATAATCGTGCTTACTATTTTGATAAATTGTAATTTCTACATCATCGACTTTGGCGCGAAAAAGCGCATATTGATGCGTGACTTCCACCGCCATTGATGCATATTGTTCTTGGAGGTGCTTAACTTGCGCTAATGTGAGTTTAAGGGTGATATCTGCCATAGCATTAGTTTACCATAGTTTTACAGCAAGAGGCGTGCTATTCATCAGGATTTTATGCTAAAATAGGCCCATGAAAGATTATCAATTGGTCTTAGAATTTGACCGTCTTAAAAAGATCATTGCGGAGAATACACATACGGAACGTGGCCGCGAATTAATTTTAGCGTTAACGTGGATTTTAGACCATTTACAATTAGATGAAGATTTACATTTGACCGCTGAAATGCTCCAACTTGTCTTTAAACAAGGGCAATTATTGCAGCAGAACTCGGCAGATTTACGGCCGTTTCTTACGCATGCCTTAAAAGGTGGCGTATTAACACCCCGCGAATTAAATCTTATTGCCCACGATATAAAAATTGCCGGGCAACTAATCTCGCTGATGAAAAAGATGGCGAGTAGCTATCAACGTGTACAAAATCTCGTTAATCAATTAGTTGATTTAAAGCCAGTTGCCAGTAAGATTGATGATATTTTAACCCCGAGTTTAGGCATTCGTGATAATGCTTCAGCAGCCTTAAGCGCGATTCGGAAAAAACTCTCACGCGTAGAAGCCACTCGCACCAGTAAAATCAATCAACTCGCGCAAAAATATCAAGACCTTCTTTCGGATACATTATTAACCTTACGTGATGGGCATTATGTCTTACCGGTCAAAACAAGTGAAAAGAACCGGATTAACGGTATCGTTTTTGATGTATCAAGTTCTGGATCAACAACATTTATTGAGCCGGATGAATTAGTTGTGCTCGATAACGAAATCATTGCCCTTACTAGTCAAGAAAAAGAAGAAATAAACCGTATTTTACGTTTATTAACTGCCGAAGTTGTGAAAGTTGAGCCGGTGCTAGAAACAAATAATGCCTTACTCGCCACACTTGACTTTTATCAAGCAAAAGCGCTTTATGGGACGGCAATTGATGGTTATATTGCGACGATTAGTTCAGAGCGTGAATTAATCTTACGTGGCGCCCGCCACCCATTGATCGATAGCAAAAAAGTTGTTGCCAATGATTTTATCTTAACACCAGAGCAACGGATTATCGTCATCTCTGGACCAAATGCTGGTGGTAAAACAGTGGCCTTAAAAACAGTTGGTTTATTAGTCTTAATGCACCATACTGGTTTACCTTTACCAACAAAAGATGTTGGCAAAATTCCATACTTCGATCACCTCTATGTCGACATCGGTGATGCGCAATCACTTAGTGATAATTTATCGACGTTTTCTGGTCATATTGCCAATTTACTCGCGATTACGTCTGCCGTTAAAAAGAATGATTTAGTCTTGCTTGATGAATTAGGCACCGGCACCGATCCCAAAGAAGGTGAAGCCTTAGCGGTTGCGCTGATTGAGTATCTGCGAATCAAAGGAGCCTATGGTTTAATATCCAGTCACTTTAGCGGCTTAAAGTCCTATGCTTTAACGACGAATGGCATTACCAATGGAGCGATGTTATTTGATGAAAGTAATCTCACGCCCACATATCGTTTACAAGTGGGTTTACCAGGCAATTCTTATGGTCTGGAAGTCGCTCGCCGCCTCGGATTATCTTTAAATATAATTCACGCAGCTGAAGATTATCTAAAAACATTAAATCCGGAAGCGACGGATACATTATTAAATCAATTAACCGCACTTGTGCGTGAGCAGCAAAAACTTGTCGAAGATAATCAAAAAACACAAAGTGATTTAGCAAAAGAACAAGCGCGATTAGCGATGTTATCAAATAATTTTGATGAGCGGAAGCGTAACTTTTTAAGTGAAGTTGAAGAAGAAAAAGCAGCGATTATCAATCAAGCGAAAGTGGAAGCTGATCAAATCCTCGCTACACTAAAGAGTCAAACAACACTTAAAGCCCACCAAGTTATCGCCGCCAAAAAAGCCTTGGATGATTTAGTTGATCATGAAGAAGAAATCACGACAAATGAAAATGTTTCGATTGGTAATTTTGTCACCATTCTTGGTCTTTTCGTCGAAGGTGAAGTAAAAGAAATTCGCGGAGATAAACTCACAATTTTGGCACGTGATGGTAAATCGTATCAAGTGGCTAAAAATCGTGTAAGTGTGATTAATCAGCCAAATGAAAAAGAAACTAATACCAAAGCCCAGATTGATTATCAACTCGCCGCTGAACGCGTGCCACTCGAACTCAATGTGATTGGCTTTCATGTTGATGAAGCACTCGAAAGTGTTGCAAGTTACTTAGATAAATGTCGCTTAAAACGTTATCAAAGTGTGCGCATCATTCATGGAGGGGGCACTGGTGCTTTACGGAATGCAATTCATCTTTACTTAAAAGCTCAAAGTTTTGTTAAAGAATTTCATCTGGGAGGCCAAACCGATGGTGGTAGTGGCGCGACCATTGTCGTCTTACTATGATTAACGAAAAAATTAAGCGCGAAATCGCGCTTTTACCATCAAGTCCCGGTGTATACCTAATGAAGGATGAAGCGGGCACCATCATTTATGTTGGTAAGGCGAAGAACCTGCAAAAACGCGTTTCGCAGTATTTTTTACGTCCACAAGCCGGTAAAGTGCAAGCAATGGTTTTACGTATTCGGGATTTTGATACGATTTTAACCAGTAACGAAAAAGAAGCTTTAATTTTAGAAATGAATCTGATTAAAGAGCATTATCCCCGGTACAATGTGCTCTTAAAAGATAACTCGCATTATCCCTATATTGCGATTAGTAAATCCCACGATCCATATTTAAAAATTGTCCGTGATAAACGCAACAAAAATATGCTCTATTTTGGCCCGTATCCAAATAGTTCAAGTGCTTATCAAATTGTCAATTTATTAAATAAAATCTTTCCATTACGCAAGTGCAAGACGCTCCCGAAAATTCCTTGTTTATATTATCATCTTGGCCAATGTCTCGCGCCATGTATTCAAGCTATTGATCAAGCCACCTATGACGATCTAATTAAACAGATTACGCGTTTCTTAAAAGGTTACGATGGTGAGGTTTCCAAAGCAATTGAACAAAAAATGTTCGTCGCGGCTCGTGATATGAAATATGAACTTGCCGCCGAATATAAAAAGACGCTCGATGCAATTAAAGCCGTGCAATTAACCCAAAGTGTTGAAGCAAAAGATAAAATTGAGCGCGATATTTTTGCCTATAGTGCGCGAGAGGGTTATCGCTCACTAGCGGTTCTTGTTTATCGCCGGGGTTTATTACTTGGAAAAGAAACATTTGTGGTTGAAGCATTTGATGAAGAGAGTGAACAAATCAGTGATTTGATTTTTCAATACTATCAAAAGCATGAACTACCAAAAGAAATTATTGTAGCCGATCGCCACATTGCTAAGCACTTACAGGAAATTTATGAGCAACCGGTAATCTTACCAACACGCGGGAAGAAGTTAGAACTTATTACGCTTGCTAAAACCAATGCCGCTCATAGTCTTGATGAACATTTCTTAACCGCACGGCTAGAAGATAATCAAGATGCTTTATTACAAGAACTCGGTCAACAGTTAAAGATTAAGACGCCGTATTTTATTGTGCTTTTTGATAATGCCCATCTTCAAGGTAGTAGCCCCGTGGGCGCGATGGTCGCCTTTATTAATGGCGAACCGGTGAAAAAACTTTACCGTAAATTCCATCTTGATCAGCAAAATGCCGGTAACGATGTTGGGGCGATGAAAGAAATTATTACGCGCCGCTTTAAACGCGCCGTCGAGGCGAATGAACGCTTAGCCGATTTAATTATCGTCGATGGCGGTTTAGCGCAGGTGAATGCGGCTAATAATGCCTTACAAGAGTTAAATTTATCAATCCCCGTCGCCGGTCTCGTTAAAAACGATAAACATCAAACACGTGGATTAATTAATCGTCAAAGTGAGATTGTTGATCTTGATCACCATCGCAAATTATTTTTCCTGCTCATGCGGATGCAAGATGAAGTTCATCGCTATGCAATTAGTTTTCACCGCAAAACACGGGAAAAGGGAGTTTATGCATCAATATTTGATGATGTTCCTGGTCTAGGTAGTAAACGCAAAATGAGTTTACAAAAAGTCTATCAATCACCAGATGCATTAAAGCAAGCAAGTTTAGATGACCTACGGCAACTGCTACCAAAAAAAGTCGCCGAAGCCCTCTATAAAAAAATCCATCTAGAAGATGTTTAATCTTGCGAGTTCACAATCTTTTGTTTATGATTAGTTAGCAATTGTCCCCGTAGCTCAGTTGGATAGAGCAACAGCCTTCTAAGCTGTGGGTCTGGCGTTCGAGTCGCCACGGGGACGCCATTATATAACAACAGGATTAATCATATTAGTCCTGTTTTTTATTGAAGTGTAAAACGATTTAATTATCATATTATTTAGTTCAAAAAATATTAAAATTAAGTGATGCCAATGGAGGGATTATTATTGATCTAAATATATAAACCTGGTAAGCTGCAAATATGAAACATTTAGAGCATCTATTTAATTATGTTTTAGAAAATTATAAAAATAATCATAAAAATGCAGAACGAAGTGACCCAATCTATCCCGTTGTTTGTGATGAAATTCCCCTCTTATTAAAAAGTTTTATATTCCCATTAAGAAAAGATTTATTAGTTACGGGCTCCTGTGGTGTCGGTCAAAAAACTGATTTTCCATGGGTAGCAATTTTTAATACAAATATTACAAGAAGTGCGACAAAAGGTATATATATTGCTTATCTTTTCAAAAAAGATTTGAGTGGTTTCTATTTAGCGCTAAACCAAGGAATTACCTATTTTGCAAAAACCTATCGAAGAGCTAAATATGACTGTGCACAAAAAGTTGCAACATATTTTAAGAATGAGATTGAAGATACATATTTTGCAAAAGATAGGATTAACTTAGGTGGTCATAAAGGAACATTAGGATTTGGTTATCAAGAAACAACAATTTTGGCAAAACTTTATCACGCTAACAGTTTCACTTCAAATGAAATAGAATCCGATTTAAGAAAAATGATGGCGATTTATGATGAATTATCTGGGGTGTTAGCGGAAGATAATTATGATTATGATCGAGCAATCGATAAAATTCTTTTTGATTATGATAAATCCTTTACTCCGGCAACTGAAGCAATTGAAGAAATTAAGAAAGAAATCTCATCACCAATCGATGTGGATATTGTTAGAAAACTTCAATATGCTGAACCGGTCTCGAAAGCGACAAAAAAATATTCTAAATTACGAAATAATGATGTGGTTAAAAAAACAGATTATGTGCAAAAAGCAAAAACCGATGCAGAAATTGGTGAGCTTGGCGAAAAATTAGCGCTTGAACATGAAGTGGAACGATTAACACTAGCCGGAAGGCAAGATTTAGCGGCTCTAGTTAGACGCGTATCGATTAAGTCTGATGCATTCGGTTATGATATCGAATCTTTTGATTGGATAGGTTTAAAATATCGAAAGATTTATATTGAAGTTAAAACAACCGTGAATAAATTGGATGTCGACTTTCAAGTTTCAAAAAAAGAAGTGGATACCTCTACTGAAAAGAAGGATTCTTATTGTTTATTTCGAATATATGATGTCAAAAATGTTAATCCAAAATTTTATAAAGTATTTGGAAAATTAGAAGAGCATTTCGAATTGAATCCAATCACCTTTATGGCGCATTACCGTTAAAAAGTATCACAAATATTGAGATAGTATCTTAAAGGTACATACACTCTTTATCCTAAATGCGGACCGTTTTAATTAAAAGTGTTAATAAGAAAGAGCATATCTTTTAATTATTTTATTTGCCTATTAATAAAGGTTTACTTTAATATAAAAGTGTTAGATTTGTTACTTAACAATAAATCTAACAGAATCGCTAGAAAATTTGGATTTCTAGCAAAGTGAGGAATAACGAATGCGATTGATTTTAAGAATTATCATGACGTTAGTAGCGATTGTTGCCTTTTTCTCGATGGCAATTTTTGGCGTTTTCTATGCTTATGGTCAATATGGGGCTCCACTTGTTGTTACCGAACTGGAGAAAGCTGAAGATCAAATTGAACAAGATATCGAAGACAATTATCCAGGAGCGGATGTGACTGTTGATTTCGATGAAGTTTTCTATAATTTTGGTGAAGGTTCTTACTATGTAGCGTTTAAAGTCCATGCTGTGGCCGAGCTTGGTGGAATTGAAGTTGAAAACACAATTCAATATGCTGTTGTTGATGTCTTAAGTGCACTAACAGGAAATCCACAATACGAGACTTATGAAGAGAGTGAATGGCCGGCAGTTAGTGAAGGTTATAAGCCCGCACCGGAAATTATTTTTGATGGAACGGCTGCGAAGAAGATGGCGACAACTTATCTAATTATCTCCGGCGTGGTCTTTGTCGCGAGTATTGTCGTTAAACATACGGTATTACGAAAAAAGATTGCTTAATCTTCTTTCATCATCTTTAGTAAATATCTCTGGCCTTACTACCTATTAGTTAAGGCCTTTTTATTAGGCTAATGATTTTATGGAAAATACTTTTAATCAAGATGTATACTTACTCAATGTAGAGGTAATGAATATGGAAGCCATTATTGAAGTTCACGCACTGACGAAAAGTTATGGTGATATTCGCGCGGTTAAAGGTATTGATCTATTAGTTAAAAAAGGAAGTTTACTCGCTTTTGTTGGTCCGAATGGAGCAGGTAAATCAACAACAATTCATATGCTCACTACACTTTTAAAACCCGATAGTGGTGATATTATCATTGCCGGCTTTAAAGTTGGTCCCAATGATGAAAAAATCAAACATGAAATTGGTATCGTTTTCCAAGATAGCGTACTTGATGATTTATTAACCGTTCAAGAAAACTTAATGATTCGGGGAAGTTTCTATGGTCTTACACGCAAAGAACTAAATATAGCGGTTGCTAATGCGATGACAGTTACGGATATCCACGATATCGCTAAACGGCGATTTGGAAAATTATCCGGTGGGCAAAAACGTCGCGTTGATATCGCCCGCGCCCTCATTCATCAACCAAATGTGCTTTTTTTAGATGAACCGACAACAGGCTTAGATCCGCAAACACGGCTAAAAGTTTGGGATACAATTGAAAAATTACAAAAAGAAAAAGGTATGACCGTTTTCTTAACAACGCACTATATGGAAGAAGCGGGGAAAGCGGATTATGTCTATGTGATCGATGATGGTAAAATCGTTGCCATGGGTTCACCTAATGATTTAAAAAATCAATATTCAAGTGATACATTACAAATTAAACCGCTCCATAAAAAAGATTTCACGCCGCTGCTTGATGCTGATCAAGTGCCATATAAAATTCAAGCGGATACGGTGATTATTCCGCTAAATGATGTGTGGGATGCGGAAGCTTTAATTGCCAAGTATCGTCTCCATATCGTCTCATTTCAAGTACTTAATGGCACGATGGATGATGCTTTTGTCGCGATTACCGGGAAGGAGCTGCGTGATTTATGATTTTAACTTTAGCCTTTCGCCACTTAAAAATTTATTTTCGCGATAAATTATCGGTTTTTTTCTCTTTGTTAAGCGTAATAATTATTATTGGCTTATATGTGCTTTTTTTAGGTGAATTAGTTAATGATCCAAGTATTGACGGCTACCGGACAATGATGGATAACTGGATTATGTCTGGTGTGATTGCCGTTGGGGGCTTCACGGTCACCCTTGGGGCGTATGGCATTTTAGTTGATGACAAAGCGAAGAAGATCGAACGCGACTTTGTTGTCGCCCCGATTAAGCCACGCACACGAATCATTGCCTATATTATTTCAACCGCGGTAATTGGCGTGATTATGAGTATCTTTACGTTGATGTTTGCGCAGATTTACATTCTCATTTACGGCGGTCCATTCATGAAGTTTTTCACATTAATAAAAATATTCGGACTAATTGTGCTCAATGTTGTGACCGCTAGCTCGATTATTTTCTTCATTATTCTTTTTGTAAAAACCTCTTCATCATATTCGGCTTTAGCGACGATTGTTGGGACATTAATCGGTTTTTTGATGGGAATTTATGTTCCGATTGGCCAGCTACCGGCAATTATTCAAACGATTATTATGTTTTTCCCTTTCGCCCATGCCGGTGTTTTATTTCGTATTGTAATGATGGAAGATTCCTTGGCGTATGTTTTTAATGGCGCCCCAGCGGAGACTTTACAGGAAATTCAAGCGCTTTTAGGTATTCGCTTTTATGTCAATGGACAGCCCTTACCAATCTATACACATTTCTTAGTGCTTGGTGGCACAATTGCGCTATTTTTTCTTCTTTCAATGATTGTTTTACGCTTCAAAAAACAAAAATAAGTCTTTAAGTAAGAGAGCTTTTACGCTTTTAATTGCGATAAACATTTTTAATGGTGCGGATACCACTTTATTTTAATCATCAATTTATTAGATAAATTTTTACTA